>JAEEGL014395031.1_pt1 | contig 20041 bp, 17 predicted proteins | sample 9134231 | NCBI WGS metagenome assembly JAEEGL01 (sample SAMN16246548, study PRJNA631951) | gut metagenome | biome: gut microbiome; feature: rumen; material: fiber-attached | host: Bos | place: Iran: Karaj | collected 2018-10
ATTTCTGCAGGTAATCTCCGCAATATAAGGGTTGGAGAGATTATGGATCATCTCATAGCCCAATAATCCACCGCTTGAGTACCCGGTACTGATTCTGTATCGTTCCCAGATTGCAAGCTCATTGTAGGTAATGAGCCCGTCTTTGTTCGTGTCTTTTCCTGCGGGAGCCTCCCAGTTTATTTCCAGGCCGGTGGCGCGGGCATCTGCCTTAAGAAAAAGAAAGCAAGCCGCAATTATGGTAAATGCAACGATTAAATGTTTTTTCATAAATATCTCCTTCAGAACAAGGGATTCAGCCCGTAACGATCTCCTGCGGGCATAAAAAAACCACCGAATGCATTATAGCATTCGGCAGTTTCTGTAGAATTAATGAAATTCAGGCTTTAAGGGCCCTCATGGCATTCATGATTGCAATAAAGGCAACTCCCACGTCCGCAAAGATTGCGGCCCACATGGAGGCGATTCCAAAGGCTGCAAGAACAAGCACCAGTGCCTTGACACCAAGGGCAAATACAATGTTTTCTTTTACTATTCTTAAGGTCTTGCGGGCGATGCGCTTGGCGTCTCCGATTTTCGAAAGCTCGTCCGTCATGATAACCACATCGGCGGCTTCGATTGCTGCGTCGCTTCCCATGGCTCCCATGGCGATACCGATGTCGGCACGGGTAAGTACAGGAGCATCGTTGATGCCGTCACCCACAAAAGCGACCTTCGATCTGTCCGAAGAATTCTCGCCCATGAGCTTCTCGATGGCAGTTACCTTGTCAATGGGCGTAAGGTTAGAATAAACCTTGCTTATTCCCACATTGGACGCTACGATCTTAGCACTTTCCTCATTGTCTCCCGTAAGCATTACGGTCCTTTGAATACCGCTGTCCTTAAGCTTCCGAATGGCCTCGGCTGCGCCGTCCTTGATCTCATCCACGATATGGATGTGACCCATGTATCTTCCGTCAGCGGCAAGATAGACCACCGTACCTCTCTCAAGGCAGTCGTGACAGTCAGTCTTTTCCAGTTCTTCCTTGGGAAGGCAGTCCGCCATAAGCTTGTAATTTCCCGCATACCACTGTGATCCGTCAATTTTAGCGGAAACGCCTTTGCCGGCGATCTCCTTGACATCCGTGGCATCATCGCCGGATACAAACTTCACTTCATCCACGATGGATCTTGCAATAGGGTGATTGGAGGAATACTCGCACATGGCCGCGATCTTAAGAAGAAAACTCTTTGCCGAATCCCCTGCTTTTTCCTTGAGGAAATCCGAAACCGACACCTCACCCACCGCGAAATTACCCTTGGTGATGGTTCCCGTCTTATCAAAGACCACGGTATCTATCTCAGAAAGAGTCTCCATGTAGTTACCGCCCTTAATGAGGATACCCTTCTTGCCTGCACCACCGATCCCCCCGAAGAAGCTTAAGGGAACGCTGATCACAAGCGCGCAGGGGCAGGATATAAGAAGAAAGGTCATGGCTCTGTAGATCCAGGTCTTGACGTCTCCCGTGATGAGAGAACCCGCAAGGGCCAGTACCACAGCCGAGCAGACCACTATGGGTGTATAGTAACGAGCAAATACCGTGATGAAATTCTCGGCCTTGGCTTTCTTGGAAGAAGCATCCTCCACCAGAGTAAGTATCTTCGCAACCGTAGACTGGGCAAACACGGAGGTAACGCTTACCGTGATCACTCCCGTCAGGTTCACGCATCCGCTTACCACATTGCTTCCCACCGTTACATCCTTGGGAAGGCTCTCACCGGTAATGGCGGCGGTATCAAGGGAAGAGATCCCATCCACCACGATACCGTCAAGAGGTATCCTCTCTCCCGGGCGTATCTGGATAACTTCGCCGATCTTAACTTCCGACGGATCCACTTCCGCAGTTTCGTTTTCTCGCACCACTCTTGCAAAATCCGGTCGTATGCTCATCAAAGCCTTTATGGACTTTCTTGACTTGTTGACGGCATAGGTCTGGAAGCACTCGCCCACCTGGTAGAAAAGCATGACAGCAACGGCTTCAACATATTCCTTGCAGGCAACAGCTCCTATGGTGGCCACGATCATAAGAAAGTTTTCATCGAAAACATGACCGTGGGCGATATTAACTGCTGCGTTCTTAAGTACATCAAAACCTATGGTAAGATATGCAGCCAGATAAAAAGCAAGTCCGGCCCACTGATTCACGAAATGTTCTAACAGTATGCCGACAACAAACAATCCGAAGCCTATGGCCACACGAATAATCTTCTTCTTTAGTTTCTTGGTCATGTCAAACCTCCGTATTACGAAGAAAAATACGAAAGGGGCTTAAAGCCCCCTTCTCACTTATACAGCCTTGACCGTTACATCGGGCTCTGTACTCTTTACGATCTTGCGCATTTCTTTCTCAACAGCGTCGTTCTTGTCATCCTCTACATTGTAGACAAGCTTCTGGGTAAGAAATGTTACCTTGCACTCGGATACTCCTGCGATCTTTGCTACCGCATCCTGGATCTTCTGTGCGCAGTGTGCGCAATCAAGGTCTTCCAAAATAAATGTACGTGTCATTGTTTATCCCTCTCTCTTTCTTCGGTGCCCTCGCACCGCATTTGTGTTTAAGTGATTTCCCTTCTTGGGGTTCAAAGAACAGTCTTAAGGCTCAAGCACATGCTCCACGCCTATCTTTATGATGGATTCCACATGATCGTCCGCCAGAGAATAATACATGGATTTTTTATCGCGCCTTGCCTTCACCAGCTTCGCAGCCTTGAGAGTACTTAACTGATGGGAAATGGCCGACTGGTTCATGGACAGATTCTCTGCCAGTTCACCCACGTTCTTCTCCCCGTCCGTAAGAGCATACAGGATCCTCAACCGGGTTGAATCCGCAAACATCTTAAAGAGGTCTGCAAGGTCATATATGATGTCTTCGTTGTTTGCGTCGAACATGTTACCGCCCTTTCATATGTTTGTCTGTTCATATGTTCATTATATGCCCATTTTCTGATTTGTCAACATGTTTTGTTTTTTTTTAGTAAACAAGCCTTCGTACCGAAGACGTTTTTTCGTTCGCCCGGCTCCACTCCGCTCAGCTAACTTCTAACCGATCCTAGGCGCCCTGATGTGTTCGCGTGGAATCGAAGCTCTCACATCGTGCGCCAACGCTCGGTAAGAAGTGGATCTTCACTGCGGTTCCCGCCTAATTGCTCACTTAAAAAACATCTTCGGTCCGAAGGCCGTTACAAAAAAAATACTGCGTAGCGGAATTAATCCGACGCAGTATTAGACATTAACTATTTAATGGTAAACATGATCAGTTCAAAAGAGCAGAGTCTGATTCGCCGTAAACGATCTGCGGCGGATTCTCCATCCTGTATTTTGTCTTAAAACCGGCCTCATTGATCCTGGTCTTTTTGTCGGTTCCGATAACTCTCATGGAAGAGGCGATCACCGCAATTGCTATACAACCTACCACTAAAGGCTTCCATAACGGGAATTCCTCACCGGGATAGATAAGAGCCACCAGCCATGTTCCCGCAAAATTAAAGGAAAGATGTGCAAGAACCGTAGCCCACAGTGAATTGAACTTCCTGTAGATATATCCAAGGAGCAATCCCATGGCAAAAGCATATATGCCCTGAATGGGAACTGTAAACTTACCCTGTCCCATGAGTACCAGTATGATCTGGGTGACTTCATGAGCCAGCCCGAAAATAATGGCCTGGAAAAGGTTTGCGGCCCAGAACTTATCAGTAAACTGTCTTGCAAGCTTAAAGGTAACTCCGCGGTATATGATCTCTTCTGCTATGGGAGCAAGGATCACAGCCACGAGGGTCGACACAAGGGACAGTTCTCCAATCCCCATATCCTCTATCTTCTCGGCATAGTCCGCCATGGCCTTGGGCATAATGGTCTGCGCCAGCAAAAGAAGGCTGCTTACCACACATTCAAAACCCACAAAGAGCATGACCACAGATATAAAGCCCTTAAATGAAAAGATCTCCCTGATATCTGCCGTTCTTTCCTTCATGGCATAGCGATAGAACAGGCCGAAAGCAACTATGGCCACCAGTTCGGCTATTACCATGATCCTCATGGTGAGAGCCGTATCGGTACTTATGTCAGTGAGAAGTCTGCCCGGATTAAGTGCCGAGCCGGGATCCGTGACCACTCTCGCGGCGGTTTCCACCATATAATAGATGGTGGCAACTATATTCTGTATCAGTATAAAAGCAACAAAAGGGACAAAGCACAGCAGAAAACTAATTACTTTCTTCATTCTTTTCTTCCTTCTTTTCTTCCTTATCAGTATCCGAAGGCAGGCGTCTGAATTCCGTCATGCCGTCCCAAAGGATCTTTATGCTATCCGTAAAGGTTGTAAATACCCCTTCTTTGTACAAAGAATCCACTATCATGGCCACAGGGATCGCAACGATCATACCGAAGACTTTACCGAACCTGTAACCGATGAACATGATCACCAGAGTCGGGAGAGGCGCAAAGCCCACATTGTCTCCCACGAATTTGGGCTGTATGAGCTGACGTACCAGCTGCCCCACGCCCCATGTCACCAGCAGTCCCACCGCAAGGAAGTAGTTCTGGTTGCTGAAGCAGACTATAGCCCAGGGAACCATGATGAGTCCGGCACCGAAGAAGGGCAGGAAATCAAGGATCGCTATACCGAGAGCGATCACAAGGGCGTATTCCACACGGCAGATAAGGAGTCCGGTAAAGGTGATGATGTATACAAACATCTCTATCTGGAGCTGAGCCTTGAAATAGCCGCCCACAGCGTTCTTTAGGCCTCTGTAGGCCATTGTCATCTTGCTGTATAAAGACTTGGGAAGCTTCTCTTCCATGCCTTTGGCAAGTGTATTGTGCTCTGCGGTAAAAAAATATGCCGAAAGAACACACATGATGATGGCGATAAGGGCGTTGGCCACACTGCCGATACCCGAGGAAAGATTGTCCAGTACCACCTTGCCGACTTCGTTGCCGCCTCCAAGACTGCTTACGAAATTGGAAAGGGCCGTTTCAAGGGAATTACCCAGATTGGCAAAGGTCGCTCTCGTGTTTTCGGGAAGGTTTTTAAACAGGTCATTGAGCCTGCCGCCCAGGTTGTTAAGTTCAAGTTTCCAGGTTCCCCATTTTTCGGGGATACTCCTTACAAGTCCCATGCCCTGGTTTACCAGAAGGGCAATGACTCCGTAGCCCGCAAGGATTATGATGGCGATTATGAGGACTATCATAATGGCCGACATAGCCTTACGCTTAAACTTGATCTTTTCTTCAAAAAACTTTACCACGGGATTGGCCAGTAAAGAAATGACCCAGCCTACCACAAAGGGCATGAAAAATACCAATACCCTCGGTAAAAGAAAGATACAAAGGAGCAGCGCTATGATATAAACGATCACATTGGCTGCCGCTTTGAGATAAAGCACGTGCTTTTTCATTGATCAGTACCCCCATCACTGTCGTTATCCCCGATCACTGCATCCATTATAGCATATATTTCATCTCTGCCCTGTTTTGTTTGGGCGGAAAAGGGTATCATCACTGTTTTCGATCCTGCCTTCAGCTTGTCCCGGATAATCTTAAGATTCTTCGGAACGGCCCCGCGGCTTATCTTGTCGGCTTTGGTACAGACTATCACCGGCTCGTATCCGTTCTTTATGACCCAGTCGTACATGAGGCAGTCGTTGCCCGACGGCTCATGGCGTATGTCTATAAGAAGAAAGACCTTCTTTAACACTTTGGAGGTGCGAAGATATCTCTCTATCATCTCGCCCCACTTTTCTCTCACCGATGCTGAGGTCTTGGCATAGCCGTACCCCGGCAGATCCACCAGATACATCTCGCCGTTTAAGTTGTAAAAGTTTATGGTCTGGGTCTTTCCGGGCTGGGAGCTGGTCCTTGCCAGAGCCTTGCGATTGACAATGGCATTGATCAGGGAAGATTTACCCACGTTGCTCTTGCCCGCAAAGGCTATCTCAGGCAATCTGTTGGCCGGTAATTTGCTGGTTACACCGCATACGGTCTCAAGTTCTGCTGTTTTGATCTTCATTACTGCACCAGTGCTTCCTTTGTGACTTCGTTCATGGAAGATACATAGACAATCTCCATACCGTCCCGTATCTCTTCGGATATCTCTTCAATATCCGGTCTGTTCTCATAAGGTACCAAAACTCTGTATATACCCACATTCTTGGCCGCAAGGATCTTTTCTTTGAGTCCGCCCACAGGAAGTACCCTGCCACGAAGGGTGATCTCTCCCGTCATGGCTATCTTACCGCTTACGGGTATCTTTGTGATGGCGGAAAGGACAGCCGTAGCCATGGTTATTCCTGCGCTGGGTCCGTCCTTGGGAACGGCTCCTTCGGGAATATGTATGTGAATATCGTTCTTTTCAAAGAAATCCGGAGAGATTTTGTATTTCGATGCCACCGATCTTATATAGCTTAAGCCCGCCATGGCGGATTCCTTCATTACATCTCCCATCTGTCCGGTAAGTTCCACTTCACCTTTGCCGGGCATGATATTGACTTCTATCTGAAGGGTATCGCCACCCACGGGAGTCCAGGCAAGGCCTCTGGCTATTCCTGTCTTGTCGGTCTTCACCGCGCTTTCCTTGCGATATTTTTCTTTTCCGAGATAATCCTTTAAGTTCTTGGAAGTAACCGTGATCTTACCGGGATTATCCTCCAGGATCTCACGTGCCGCCTTGCGACAGATCTCACCGATCTTTCTTTCAAGTTCTCTCACCCCGGCTTCCCTTGTGTAGGATTCGATGATCTTCCGAAGGGCTCCGTCGGTAACGGATAACTGCTTTCTTGTAAGGCCGTTCTTTTCGAACTGTTTATCCAGAAGATAATCCTTGCCGATATGGAATTTCTCGTTGGAGGTATATGAGCTTACCTCGATGATCTCCATACGGTCGTAAAGAGGCCTCGGGATATCCCCTGCGGAGTTGGCGGTTGCCACAAACAAAACCTCCGAAAGGTCGATGGGGATACCTATATAATGGTCCCTGAACTTTGAATTCTGCTCGCTGTCCAGGACTTCAAGGAGGGCCGAAGAGGTGTCTCCTTTATAATCGCTGCTTACCTTGTCTATTTCATCAAGAAGCATAAGGGGATTCTTGACTCCTGCCTGCCTCAGTCCGTTGGCGATGTTTCCGGGCATGGCTCCCACGTAAGTACGTCTGTGACCGCGGATCTCAGCTTCATCTCTCACACCGCCCAGAGATACTCTCACATATTGCTTGTTAAGAGCATCGGCAATGCTTCTGGCAATGGAAGTCTTTCCTGTTCCGGGAGGTCCTATCAGACAGATGATGGGGCCGCCGCCCTTTCCGGTAAGGGTTCTCACCGCCAGGAATTCCAGTATTCTTTCTTTTACCTTCTCAAGGCCGTAGTGGTCTCTGTCGAGGATCTCCTTGGCTTTGATTATATCGTTTCTGTCCTCGGAAGCGTTGTCCCAGGGCATCTCTAAAAGTGTTTCGATATAGCTTCTCTCTACACTTGCTTCACTTCCGCCGTCACGAAGGGTAACAAGACGGTTGATCTCTTTTTCTATCTTTTCTTTGACTTCGGGACCGGCATTCAGTTTATCCAGTTCGTTTCTTAATTCCTGCTCCTCGGAAAGAGGATCCTCACCAAGCTCCCGCCTTATGGAATTCATCTCTTCTCTGAGATAATAATCCCGCTGGCTCTTTGTGACCTTCTCTTTGACCTTCTTTTTAAGATCGTCCTTGACCCTGGCGACCTGGATCTCATCACTTAAGATCTGTACCGCCCTGTCATAGCGGTCCCTAAGGTCGGTAAGCTGTAAAACCGACAGTTTTACTTCATAAGGCAGCGGTGTATTGACAAGTGTCATGTCAACCGTTGCACCCAGTTCTGCGGACTCGTTCAGGCTTTTTATTACGTTTTTACCCATTCCGGATTTTAAAGAAGAAAGCTCGATATACAGTTCTCTTATATAACGAAGCATCGCTTCTTTTTCCACCCTGTCGATGGCGGACTCATCGGTCTCCAGCGGTTCCACATCGGCATAAAAGCCTCCGTCTTCATCCACCGAAACGATCCTGGCACGCTTTCTGCTTTCGAGCATGACCTGAAAGGATTTGTCCGGGAGTTTGTTTATCTGTCTGATAAAAGAAAGGGCTCCGATCTCGTAAAGGGTATCCTTTGTGACCTTTTCCGCCGGTTCCTTCTGGGAAGCCACGAAAACAAGGCCATCGCCCTTTATGGCTTCTTCACAGGCTCTGGCCACTCTCTTTTGTATTATGGTGAAGTTGACTATCATTCCCGGAAGAAGAGCCGCATCCTTGACAATGATGGTCGGGAGTTTGATTATCTCGCTCATGTGTTATACCTGAATCGCGTAAGGATTAAAACAAAGTGGGGCGCTCCGTAGCCCCCCACCCTTTAGTTTGCTTTTTTCAATTCCTTGTGTTCCTTATGCACGGTAAGGGGTTCGCTGTTGCCAAGAACGCATTCCTTGGTTACGGTGCATTTAACGATGCTGTCATCGGAAGGGATCCGATACATCACATCCATCATGATATTTTCAAGAATCGATCGAAGACCTCTGGCTCCGGTCTTTCTTTCCAGTGCCTTGTCGGCGATGGCTTCTATTGCCTCGTCCTCGAAGGTAAGTTCCACGCCGTCCATCTTGAACAGTTTCTTGTACTGTTTGATAAGAGCGTTCTTAGGCTCCTTTAAGATGCGGATCATTGCCGCTCTGTCAAGGGCTTCGAGAGACACATTGATGGGAACGCGGCCCACAAATTCGGGGATCAGTCCGAATTTAACCAGATCCTGGGGAGTGACCTCTTTGAGAGACTCACTGATATCCTTGTTGGACTTGGCTGTGACTGTTGCGTTAAATCCGATGGAACTCTGGTCGAGTCTTGCTTCCACGATCTTTTCAAGTCCATCAAAAGCTCCGCCGCAGATAAAAAGAATATTGGTGGTATTGATGGGGATCAGTTCCTGGTGGGGGTGTTTTCTTCCGCCCTGAGGAGGCACGTTGGCCTCTGTTCCTTCGATTATCTTAAGCAAAGCCTGCTGCACGCCTTCACCGGATACATCCCGGGTAATGGAGACGTTCTCGCTTTTCTTGGTAATCTTGTCTATCTCATCGATATAAACGATACCGTGGCTTGCTTTATCCACATTGTAATCCGCAGCCTGGATAAGTTTAAGAAGGATGTTCTCAACATCCTCGCCCACATAACCGGCTTCGGTAAGTGTGGTGGCATCGGCAATGGCAAAAGGAACATTTATGATCTTTGCAAGAGTCTGTGCCAGATATGTTTTACCGGAACCGGTAGGACCCATCATTAAGATGTTTGACTTCTGAAGTTCCACATCGTCCTCATCGTCCTTGCCGGAAAGGATACGCTTGTAGTGATTGTAGACCGCTACCGAAAGTACCTTCTTTGCAGCTTCCTGACCGATGACATATTCATCCAGGAACTTCTTGATCTCAGCGGGCTTTAACAGATTGATGTCATCTGCGGAGGTTTCCTCCTCCCGCTCCTTGTCTTCCAGTTCTTCTTCGATTATATCCGCGCATATTTCAACGCACTCATCGCAGATGAACACATCTCCCGGTCCCGCAATGAGCTTCTGGACCATGTCCTGTGTCTTTCCGCAAAAAGAACAGCGCTTTTTTCCGTCAGACATTTTTGCCATGTCTAACCTCCGTATTTCTGAATTTGGTACTATTTACTGCTGTCGTGGTTATAGATAACCTCGTCGATAAGCCCGTATTCCTTGGCTTCTTCTGCAGTCTTCCAGTTGTCTCTGTCTGTATCCGAAGCAAGTTCCTCGTAGGATCTTCCGGTCCTCTCTGCCAGGATACGGTTGAGTTTTTCCTTGGTCTGAAGGATGTGCTTTGCAGCGATCTCGATTTCGGTGGCCTGACCCTGTGCACCGCCCAAAGGCTGATGTATCATGATCTCCGCATTGGGAAGGGCATATCTTTTACCCTTGGCGCCGCCGGCCAGGAGAAATGCGCCCATGGAGGCAGCCATACCGATACAGGTAGTGGATACATCACACTTAACAAACTGCATGGTATCGTAGATCGCCATTCCTGCGGTCACGGAACCGCCGGGGCTGTTGATATAAAGGTGTATATCCTTCTCGGGATCCTCTGCTTCAAGGAAAAGAAGCTGTGCTACCACAAGACTTGCGGTCACATCATTGACTTCCTCTCCAAGGAAAATGATCCTCTCTTTTAATAATCTTGAATAAATGTCATAAGAGCGCTCGCCGCGGCTTGTCTGCTCTATGACGTAAGGTACTAAACTCATATTACCTCCGTTACGGCTGTTAAGCCTCTTTTGCATTGGCTACGACAAAATCAATGGCTTTCTTAACGGCAAGATCCTTCATGATCTCCTTCTTTCCGTTGTCATCGATGAGTTCTTTGACCTTGTCAATCTCCATCCTGTAGTTCTCAGCCATACGAGCGATCTCCTGCTCGTAATCCTCTTCATTGGCTTCGATGTTCTCAGCCTTTACGATATTTTCAAGAACAAGTCTGGATTCGATACGCTTCTTGGCACCGGGTTCAACCTGCTCCATAAACTTCTCTGCGGAAAGGCCGGTAAACTTGAAGTACTGATCCATGGAAAGGCCCTGAGCCTGGATGTTACGGGAGAAATCCTGCACCATCTGACGCTTCTGGGTCTCAAGCATAGCTTCGGGGATCTCGATCTCGGAAGCCTTGATGATAGCTTCGACCACTGCATCTTCCTTCTTGGTCTTGGCATCTTCGATCTTCTTTTCCTGAAGGTTCTTTAAGGTTGCTGCCTTGTATTCGTCAAAGGTATCATATTCGGATACTTCGCTTGCAAACTCATCGTCAAGGTCGGGAAGTTCTTTTTCCTTGATCTCCTTAACGGTGCACTTGAATACTGCTGCCTTGCCCTTTAAATCCTCTGCATGATAATCCTCGGGGAAAGTAACCTTAACTTCAACTTCCTTGCCGATCTCGGCACCGATGAGCTGCTCCTCGAAGCCGGGGATGAAAGCGCCGGATCCGATGGTAAGGGGATAATTTTCGCCCTTGCCGCCTTCAAATGCAACTCCGTCAACGAAACCTTCAAAATCGATAACGGTCTCGTCCTTGTCCTTTACGGGACGCTCAACGGAAACGGTCCTTGCGCTGTTTTCGCGTTCTTTTTCGATAAAGGCATTAACTTCATCGTCGGAAACGGTGGTGTCGATCTTGTCGATCTTTACGCCTTTGTACTTGCCAAGCTTGATCTCAGGCTTTAAAGCAACGGTTGCGGTGAAGATGAAGGGCTTTCCTGCCTCAAGCTGTACCACATCGATCTGGGGAGTGGAAACGATCTCTTCCTCGCACTCTTCGTAAGCTTTTTCATATGCATCTGGAATGATCTCGTTGGCAGCGTCCTCGTAGAACACTTCCTTGCCGTACATCTTCTCGATCATGGCACGGGGCACTTTACCCTTTCTGAATCCGGGAACGGAGATCTTGTTCTTATTCTTGTGATAAGCCTTTTCAACCGCCTTCTCAAAATCCTCGGGCGCAACTTCTATGGTAAGCTTAGCCATGCTTTTTTCCAATTTTTCCAATTTCAAACTCATTAATTGATCCTCCTTAATCGTTTGCCTGTCATCAGCGCAAACATACGGATTGTATTGTATCATATTTGATCGGTTTTTTCCACTAAATTCCTATTTTAATGGATTTTTTAGATTTTGGAGTAAGAAGTTGCCAAGAAAGGCGGGAGTTAATATAATATGCTAAGAAAAAGAACAACTCAAGGAGAATGTCATGTTTTGTAGCAAATGCGGCAATGTACTCAATGACGGAGAAAAGATCTGCCCCGCCTGCGGCGCCCCCACGGAAAGAGTTCCTTTAAACATAACCACCACTCTTCCGAAGGATACCCTTCCCGGCATGGGATGGTATAACTTCCTGGTACGGGTGGCTCTGGTACTGGGCTGCCTGATAAATATCTACCAGGGTGTTGAAGCGCTTACGGGTTTTATCTATGATTCGGATACAGAAGTCATTAAGCAGGTTTATGAGTATTACGGTTCCGCCCTCAAGGCTTCAGATGTGATCTACGGTATACTGTCTCTGTTTATGGCAGGCTTTTGTATATATACAAGGAACAGGCTCAAAGGCTTTAAGATCGAAGGCCCCGGCTGTGTGTACGGTCTTTACGCGATGAATCTTGTGCTTGCCGTCCTTTACGCTGTGCTCGTCTATATAGCCACCGGTACCACCCCCGGGCTTCTCGTTTATATCGAAGCTGCCTTCGCCGTTGTGATGCTGGCAGTCAATATCGTTTACTTCAGGAAACGCAGGCTCATGTTCGTATATTGACCCAGGATATGCATAAGCACAAAAAAACGTCCCTGCCGGGACGTTTTTATTTTGGTTTTATTCCATCTTTTTAAGTGCCGTCTTTGAATTTCCGGCCTGCCAGGTTCCTGGGAACAGCTCGATCACCTTGTTGTAAGCGATCTTTGCTTCTTCAGTCTTTTCTGCGGCATTGTAGCTCTGGGCCAAAAGATAAAGGGCATCTGCATTGGTACCGTCAAAGAACACCGCAGATTCCAGATAAGCTATGGCATCGGGGTATTCCTTGCTCCTGTATGCGTTGTAGGCTTCCTGATAGTAGGACTTTGCCACATTGGGTCCTACCGCTGCCTTCAGAGCATAGTAAAGCTTCTTGTAATTCTCGCTGGTCTCATCGGTCCAGTTGGATTCATCCACTTCGCTGATATAATCCGCAACTTCCAGGAAATTCTCCGGATTCTCAAGGTAGATAGCCGATGCCTTAAGAAGGTTTTCCATGGACAGGAGAGTTCCTTCCGTGCCCGCGTAGGCGTTGATGCTCTCCGTAAGGGCCGCTATCTTTGATTTCTGATCGCTTACGGTCTGTTCCAGTTCACCGATGGCGATATTCTTGGCGTCAAGCTGGGTATCTATGGCCTTGACGGTTTCCTGAGCGGCAGCCTTTTCTTTCTGGATACGGGCAGGTAAGACCAGGAAAAAAGCAACCGAAAAGCCAATGGCGATACCGATCACTATATTTAAGATCGTATTGGAGCCCCTGTGATCCCTAAGGCCCACAGGCTGTATAATGGTCTCATTGTCAACGGTATAAGTGACGGTCTCGGAATCGGAGGACTGCTTGGGAGAAGCCTTCTTCTTTTCATCGGCGGGATGAAGCATATTCTCCGCTTCCTCAAGATACCGAAGGGTCATGGTGTTGTTCACATCAACCTTGCGGCACTGCTCCAGTGTACGCTTGGCAAGATCCGGTTTCTTTTCCGCAAGATAACAGAGAGCCAACAGCTGATGTGCACGTACAAAATTGGGATTCTGTGCGGCTACTTTCTTAAGCTGTATGACCGCCATATCGATGCCCTTGCTCTCAGGCTGTTTGCAATACTCCAATGCCACATTGTACTTCTTGATGGCATTCTCTATGGCTTCAAGTTTTGCGGGATTTGACTGAACCCGTTCTATATAATCCGAAGCAAGGTTCTTCTTGCTTCGAAGGTTCTTGCTGATGACCCACTCACTGAGAGCGGCAGGAATCTCTCCCTGTTCATAGTAAACAAGCCCCAAAAGATTTCGGGCTTTGATATTGTTTTTATTAAACTTCAGACTTTCGCGTAAGGATACGATGGCTCCGGAAAGGTCTCTGACCTTGGCCCTTTCAAGCCCCTGATTATAGAAATAATTGGACGTGCGGATGATTTTCTTGTAAAGAACCACATCAACGCCGCAATTGGTGCAAAAACTATGCTCCGAAAGCTCGCATCCGCAATTGTAACATCTCATGCGGTTTACCTATTCATCCTTGTCTTCCTTGATCATGCGGATAAAGATGTCCGCAACATCAACAAGTTCCTGATTATATATGGCATCCTGTACATCAGCCACATCAAGGCTGGGATAAAATTTCTTAATCTCTTCTTCGAAATCGATCAAAATGTCCACCTCATTTTTCAAGAAGTGCCTTAACCTCCCCCACGAGATACAGCGAACCCGCAACAAACATATTATGCCCGCAGGCCTCATCCTTCATGGCCGCAAGAGCGGAGGCCGCCGTATCAAAGCACTTTATCGCTATTTCCGGATATTTGTCGAAAACGCTCTTAAGTCTCTGCATTCCCGCAAATCTCGGAGAATCAAGTTTACAAATATAAATCGTGTCAAACAGACCGCTGTCTGCCGCAAGGCCTCCAACCAGTTCCACCTGTTTGTCTGAGACCATGGAAAAAAGCAAACGGTTCTTTCCCGGATCGATAGCCCTGACGCTTGCAAGGAAGGCTCGGATACCGTCTTCGTTGTGAGCTCCGTCCAAAAACAGTCCGGGCTCGACTTCTTCCATTCTCCCGGGCCATATCATGTTCTCAAAGCCCTTTCGCATAAGCTCCGGGTCTGCACTGAAATCGGGAAAAGAATTTAACTGCATCAGTGCTCCGTATGCCAGCGCAGCGTTGCCCGCCTGATACAAAGCGCGCACAGGCAGGGAAAAATGCGCACAATTATCATAACCATATTGTACCCAAAAATCAATCCCCCGAGGCGTGGTTTCTAAATTCTTAATATTTCCCGGGCCTACGGCCATAGCGGACCTGCCCAATTCCTCAGCCTTCCTTCTGATGACTTCGGAAGCACCGTCTCCGGCATCATTAAAGACCACTCCCGCGCCCTTTTTGATTATCCCGGCCTTTTCTCCCGCTATCAGTTCCTTGGTATCGCCCAGATACTCCATGTGGTCGAAGCCGATCTCGGTTATAACGCAGACTCTGGGGGCAGCTATACTGTTGGTGGCATCAAGCCTTCCTCCAAGTCCTGTCTCAAGGACCAGCACATCGGGTTTCTTTTTCCCGAACCAGACCATCGCCATAAAGAAAAGATATTCGAAGAAGGTGGGATGGTATTTTTCTCTTCCCGGCTTTTTGACAAAATCTTCAAGATGTCTGCGGACTTCCATGAAACTGTCAACAAACTCTTCCTCGGATATGTCTTCACCGTCTATGTTAAACCGTTCCCTCATGCAGACAAGGTGAGGCGATGTAAAGAGACCCACACTGTATCCCGCATTGTTTAATCCCGCACGCAAATAAGCACAAACGGAACCTTTACCGTTTGTGCCCGCAACATGGATCGTCGGAACAGTTTCACTTAAATCCCCGAAGGTCTCAAGGAACTCACGGGTGACCCCCGGCTCATTCTTTGACGCAAACTTCGGTATATCCAGCAGACAAGCCTCTGCTTCCCTGTAACTTTGTACCATTTCTTCCCCTTTGATGCTTAAATGCTCCTGGAAACTATACGGCCGCCCTCGTTGGAGAACCTGGTGTATGAAGCCTTGTCCGTAACGACCAACGTACCGCCTTCAATGCACAGCTTCGACCCGCGGTATACGCTTCCGGAAACCGTGATGAAGCTTCCTTTGCCGCGTTCAATGACTCCGGCCATCTTTTCTTTGGCCATCCTGGCTTCGTCAAGGGCGTTGAAATATAAGTCCTTCTTCTCATTCAATTCGGCCAGTTCCTTATCAGATTCCTCGGCAAAACGTTCTTTGCCCAGGCGCTTGTTCTTAAGTATTTCAGACATGCGGTCCACGGTATCGGAAAGAAGTCTCTGCGCTTCGGTCTCCATGTTGAAGAGTTCCATGTACTGCTCATAATCCTCTTCGGAGTAACCGGCACCAACAGTAGTCTTTGCCTCGGTCTCGCTGCCGATGGTAACCGCATTGACTCCCAAAAGTCCGCGGACATTGCCCGTAACTATGACACCGTTCTTGCCCTCGGCATTGACAACTCCTTCGGCAAAAACAGTTGAATTTATGAAAGAATTGGAGCGGACATTGCCGCCTGCCTCAATATTGGCGTATTCCACAAACTCGGCACATACATCGCCCTTGGCAACGACGGAACCCTTTCCGTTACCCTGTATGCCGCGTACAAGTACCACGTCACCGCCGGCATACAAAGAAGCTGATTCCACCACACCGTCCACGGTTATGTTTCTGCTGGCTCTGATCACAACGCCCGCACCCACATTACCGGTAATGTGTATGTCACCGAAAAACTCGACCTTACCCACTATAAGATCCACATCGCCCCGGATCTCATGAACGTTTTTGATGTCTATGCGACCGTTCTGATATGAGATCTTGCCGGACATGGTGGCAACGTAAACATTGGGGTCCTCATCGTTGGCGAAGCCTCTGCCTTTTAACTGTGGAAGATCCTTGGAAGGCTTGGCCTGAATTTCTTTACCGAAGATATCGTAGCCGTTTTCACTGGCTACAGCGGGATGGTAAACAGCCACCGTATCACCGGTTTCCACGTTGGATAACTCTGACATGGAAGTATAGTCAACGGTACCGTCCTCCCGTTCTCTGGGTTTCTTTTTATCTGAGATATCGAAATACCACTCAAAATAGCCGTCTGCACCGATCACGGGATCCTTGCCTTCGGCTATGAGGATCTCTCTTTCATAAACATGCTTCCTGGCTATGGCGGCAATGTTCGATCTGTGAAGGCCGCGGACGATCTTGTGTTCCCTGATAAACTCATTTATCCTGTTGCTGTCGTAAAAATCCTCTCCGGGTTTGGGAGGATTTAAATATATCCAGGCCTTCATACCGTCATCGGAAGTCTTGATATAAGCTCCGTTCTTGATGCAGTACGGGCTGTCATCCTCGGCTTCTTTTTCGGGCGCAGCAGGTCTGTGAGCCAGAAGTTTTTCTTCCTTTTGAAGATCCTCCAGCATCTTTTTGATCTCTTCAATTGACTTTACAACGTCTTCAGCCACGCGACCGTATCCCCCGTAAAATCCGCACCTTTCGGTGCTTTCACACACTAACTCACTTTAGCATTTTTATCATAAGGTTGCAATATTAACTGTTACTTAAATCAAGGCAAAAAAAGCCCCGGATATTACATCCGGGGCCAGTGAGTTCCATTAAAGATTTACGTTTCTTTTCTTGTTAAGAGATATGCCCGCAACCACAAGTCCTGCAGCGATCAGGAAGAACAAAACGGAAACCTCGAATCTGCCTCCGGTCTTGGGAACCTTGTCAAGTTCCTTCTTGCCGTTGGAACCTGCAGTGGGAGTAAGACTGTAATACTTGGCATCGGTTACAAAGAAGTTCTTGTCGTTGATATCAAACTTGCCGGCTGCCACGTTGTATACGGTCTTCTGAGTCCAGCTGTCGGGAGCGAAATAAACATTAGCCTTGCCTACCGTACCGGTTATACCAAGTCCGATCTTGTTGCCTTCCTTGTACACACCCAGAACCTCGTCAACATTACCAATAACCTGTGCGGTTGCACCATAGTTTGCGATAAGTTTCTTGACATTAGAGGTTACGATCAGAGTGCTTCCATCATTTACGGCATAAGCGGTATCAACACCCTTGGCGGTAACCGAAGCTGTTGCTTTGCCACAGACTGCAAGCTCACCGACACGTGCGTTAATGTTAAGGGTAAGCATTTCCGTAGATGCGCTTACACCATCGATTACAAGCACGTCGCCGTCCTTCATTCCGTTCTCAACGTAGTCCTTGCCTTCGGTCCAATATACTCCGTCACTGCTGTAGACCCATTTAGCCATGGATGTGCTCCAGGTAGCCTTAAATGTGGTAGCAGCTTCCGCCTTCAAAGGCTTCTGTAAGAAAAGGAATGCCAAAGCAAGACAAAAAGTAATACCCAACACCTTTGCGATCTTTTTCATCAATATACCCTCCTCGTTATTGATCGTTGGATTCTTTGTTTTTTACATCTATATCAAGCGGTTCATAGAAATCACCCGGCTCAACTTCCTTGGCCACAACTACAAATCGCCCGTTTTCCGTATGATAGGAACATGTTGACAATGTAAGGAATCTGTCCCCGAAGGTCGCTTCCACGCCGGTGTCGTAATAAGACATGGCTTTCACATTGTCGTAAAAATCTTTAAATTCTTCTTCAGTATCGGCCCGGAAAAATTTGTAATACTTAAAGCACACATCGGTGCTGTAAAAGACCTGGGATCTGAAGACTGCCATCACCACATAAGCATGCTCATAGTCTTTGCCGCTTAAATAAATAAAAGGATGCTCGTCTCTGTATTCTTTCTTTTCATACTTGCTCAAATTTCCGAACATGGCACCCTTATTGTTATGACCGTGTATTATAAGATTCGTGGTCAAAGGGTCCATACAGCTGTCTGTATCAAGTATGAGACATCCGTTACCAGACTTTTTCTTTTTAAAATTTTTGAGAAGATAAAAATCTTCATCCTCCGGAGTCCACATGACCGGATAATCCACAATGGTGTCCGGGATCCTGAGCCATGCCGCCATGTCCGGGTTTTCAAGGAAATATTCCTTGTAAGGATTCTCAACCCTGACAGGTTCCGGTTCGGGCTCCGGCTCCGAAGCACTTTCGGTTTCTTCGACCGTTCCGCTTTCCTCCGAAGTTTCTGCAGGATCCGTATCATCGGGGTCGGAGTTTACGACCTCCGTATCCTCTTTGACGGTGGACGATATTCCGGTCCTTTCATCCGCCTGAACGGGATCAACGCTTTCCGTAACGGTCTTCGTGGGAAACAGATTCCCGAAGGGATCCGAGTGTTCCCAAAGAAACGCCATCACTCCCGCTCCCAGGAACAGGACTGCCAATATGAACAAAACTATAGGAAGAAATCGCTTGCGTCCCAATTTTACCACTCCTGCATTCGACACAAGTTTAACATAATTATTTTGTTATGTAAACACTTATTTTACCCGTTACGCCCGTAAAAAGCACCATCGGACCACATGCACCCCTTTCCCGGTCGGACAGGACCGGGGTAGAAATACACATGATCCGAAGGTTTAAGTCAGATCAATAGTAGCTGTATGAGCCTGCATACGTGGCATCACAATCCAAGCCCTTGGATTCAAGGTACTCCACCGTATGCTTCATTTTGGGAGTGAGATGGATTACAAGATTGATCCAGTCTCCGTACTCTCTGTAAACTCCGCTGTTAGAATCGGGAGTGTCCTTACTCAGAGTAAGACTAAAGTCCAAAGCCCACTCGACATCCTCGTCCGCCATTCCCGGCATCGGATTACCGTAATTGCCGTCTTTGATATCCTCGATAACGGCCTTATATATTGCGTTGGCATCGGATCTGGTAAGATCCAGGCCGTCGATAAATACATATTCAGGGGTAAGTCCGCTGTCAACATACATTGACTGAAGCTGAAGATCCCTGTTTGTGGAAAAAGCAGCGATGGCTTCTTCTATGCTTCCCGGTGCAACCCCCTCAGAATCGGGTTTGTATATAACATCATAATCCCGCACGATCTGCTTCCCGTTTTTCAGATAATAGGAGAATCTGACATAGAACCAGCAATACTCTTCGTCCGTCACCCCACTACCGAGCATTTCGTTCTTTCGTTCAATGATGATAGCCTTATTCTCGATACATTTACTGTGAAGTTTTGTGATCTCTTCGTAACATGCCCTGTGAGCTTCATCCCCGGGGATCCGAAGGTCGAGCCCATCCACATACACATGTACATAATCTACCCGTTCCTGTTTGGGAATGACTTTTTCTCTCTTAAAGGCATCCGCTCTCAAAAGGGCTATGAAAAATACGCATGCAACAGCCACAACGATCATCCCGTATAAAGATTTCTTGTCGAACACCTTAAGTTTTCTTTTTATGAGCATGAGTCCGCCGTAGTAGCCGATAAGTGCGGAAATGATCATGCAAAGAGCCAGTAAAGGTGCGCACTGATATCTGTCAAAGCCGCCGAAGATAGCAAAAAGCAGGATACCTCCCGTCAGCGCGGCGCAAACGGTAAAACAATACAGGGCGATGGGCCGCAAAGTTCTTGCGGAAACCACTTCACCTGCGGTCTCACTCTTTCTTCTGCGATAAAACCAGATGGAAACCGCAATAAGAACGACAGCCACAAGTGCGTAAAGTCCGATGGAATCCCAGCCTTCGATATACTGATACTTGGGCGAGAAGACCGTTCTCCTGCCGGGAGTTGAGACGGAC
>JAEEGL010392453.1_pt1 | contig 20040 bp, 14 predicted proteins | sample 9134231 | NCBI WGS metagenome assembly JAEEGL01 (sample SAMN16246548, study PRJNA631951) | gut metagenome | biome: gut microbiome; feature: rumen; material: fiber-attached | host: Bos | place: Iran: Karaj | collected 2018-10
AGCGCAGAACACCCCTGAAAACAACCGTTTTGAAGATATTTTACGCTTGACGGCAGGGAAACGGACGTAAGAAACGAGCAGTTTGAGAAAGCCCGGCTTCCTATCGAAATTATGCTGTTCGGAATAATGACGTTCTCTATTTTATCGCCGCCGTAAAAACCGTTATCTGCAATCCTTGTGACGGGAGTCCCGTCGAATTCCGCAGGGATCGTTATCACGCCGCTCAGTGACGGCGCGCTTTCCGCCGACACCTCATAGGTGCCGTCGTTTGTAAGCCGCAGAACGAGTCCCGGCGAAGAGCTGTCTGACGGATCCTTTTCAAATACGGTTTCTTCGACAAAACCGCAGTTATAGCATTCGCGGATCATTATATCGCCGCCCGCCGCCGCGCCTGTTCTCACGGTCACGTCGCGGAAATAGTGTTCGTGACCTGAGGTTTCGGTGCCCGAATCGGGCGGAGCCGTCTGCGTCGTGCCGCCGTCCGTGATTTCCGGCTCGGTTGAATCCGGCTCGGACGGTTGTGTCATAACGGGAGTCGTGCCCGACGGTTCTTCGCTGTCGGACGGGCCCGTTTCCGTGTCGGGCTCCGTTACGGAAACGGTTTCGCTTACCGTTGCGGAGTCCTGTCCGTCCGAAGCGTCATCCGTTGACAGGCTTGTCTCGGGTAAAACCGACGTACTTTCAAATTTCCCCGTTTCGGCGCTTTCCGGCTGATTGCCGGACGTTTCCGACGGGACGGTCGCGGGATATCTCGCCGGCTGGCAGGACGCGGCGAGAATCGCCGATGCGAGCACGGCCGGAATCAGCAGTTTACGTATGATTTTCATTTAAAGATTCCTCCGCTTCGTTTATTTCTCCGTACGAAAAACCCATTCTCAGGAGTTTGTTTTTCGTTTTTTGCGTCATTTCGCCGAGCAGTGACAGATGATAGCGGCAGTTTTCGGTGAAATCCACGCCGTCAAACGGCAGAGACGATATCACCGAGGCGCTCACTCCGCTCTGAAACAGTTCGTTTTTTATCCTGCGCGCACCGTATTTCTTCTCATACGCGAGGTAGGAGAAGCGTCTTTCCGCAAAAGCCCGGTCGTCGAGCAGGCGTTCCTCTGTGAGACGCGAAACGGCGTAGTTTGTTTCGCTCTTCGAAAAGCCCTTTTGACGCAGTCTGCGCTTCAGAGTGCGCTCTGTGCAGTCAGACCACGAGACCGAGGCGCGCCCCGAGCTGTATGCGCGCTTTTCGCCATCCGTCGCGCCGTCGCCGGGGTCTCCGGGGTCAAAAACGAGAAACCCGTTTTCGTCTGTCCTCGGCATTTTTTATCCCGTCAGTCGAGCGTGAATACATCGCCGCTCTCTTCTTCCTCGGCGAGTACGTCTGCCGGAGATACCGCACCGTCGGAGAACTGCTCCCTTACGGCGGCCTCGACACGCGCGGCGAATTCAGGATCGTTTTCCATCATTTCCCTTACTCGCTCTTTGCCCTGACAGAGCCGCTCGCCACCGAACGAGAACCACGAGCCGCTTTTTTCGATGACGCCCATTGTGAGAGCGACGTCAAGGACTTCGCCCTCCTTGGATATGCCTTTTCCGAAATAAATGTCAAAGTTTGCCGTTCCGAAGGGCGGAGCGACCTTATTCTTGACAACGCGGCATCTTGTGTGAGAACCGATTATGCTCTCGCCCATCTTAATGCCGCCGATACGGCGGATGTCGATACGTACGGAAGCGTAGTACTTGAGGGCGCGGCCGCCGGACGTCGTTTCTGTAGGACCGTTTCCGTAGCCCGTGTTAATCATGTCGCGGAGCTGGTTAATGAAGATGACCGCCGTGTTCGTTTTGCTAATATTCGCCGAAAGCACGCGGAGAGCCGAGGACATTAGCCGGGCCTGTTTGCCCATCGTGGCCTCGCCGATCTCGCCGTCTATCTCGCTGCGGGGGGTGAGAGCGGCGACCGAATCTATAATAAGAATATCTACTGCGCCGGAACGCACGAGCGCGTCTGCTATAGAAAGCGCCTGTTCTCCCGAATCAGGCTGGGAGATCAGCAGATTTTCGATATCGACGCCGAGATTCTGGGCATACGACGGATCGAGCGCGTGCTCCGCGTCTATATATGCGGCGATTCCGCCCGCCTTCTGCGCCTCTGCGACGCAGTGAAGCGCGAGGGTTGTTTTGCCCGACGCCTCGGGACCGTATATTTCGATGATCCTTCCGCGCGGAATGCCGCCAACTCCAAGCGCGAGATCAAGATTGAGAGAACCCGTCGGAATCACGTCAACGCGGAACTTCGGCGTGTCGCCGAGCCGCATGATCGAACCTTTTCCGTTTTTCTTTTCGATTTCCTCGATGGCCTTTTCAAGCGCGGCAGCGCGCATATCGCCGCTCTGCTGTGTCACGTTTTGCTGTGATTTTTTATCCTTTGCCATAATTATCCCCCGTTTCAGAAGAGCTTAACAGCTCCGTCTTTTCTGACATTTAGTACATATACAGAATCCGGTCCGAAGACCGTTTCAAGCGCCGATTTGTATTCCCCGACGAATTCATCCGGCACAAACGCCTGTATAGTTCCGGCAAACCCGCCACCGTGAACACGGCAGGCGGCCCTGCGCGGAGATTTAGCGAGAATCTGCTCGGAAACTGCCAGCGCGACGGAAAGTCCCTGCTCGCTCACGTTTTTGGTCGTATAAACATTCTGGAGCCATTTGAACGAACTGTTCCCCGAAGCGGTAACCGCCGAGAGGAAAGCGTCGATGTCGCCTTCAGAAAGGCGTTTTGCGGTATCCGCAACACGGGCCGTCTCGTTTACAAAATGCAATGCACGAAGAAGCGCGCGGTCCCCGCATTTTTCGCGTATTTCAGCAGCCCGCGTGACAAGATCCTCCGGGCTGACGTCCCTCAGGACCTCTTCGCCGAAGAGAGTCGCGACGGATCTCATTTCAGCCGGCACCGAGGAATAATCCTCGTTCAGGTCGGCGTGATTGCCGCCAGTGTTGGTTATGCAGAGCCGGTATCCCGCGTCGCCGAGCGAGAATCCGAGTTTTTGTATCTTTGCTTCCGCGGGGTCAGAAAAATCTATAAAGCAGAAGCCGCCTACGGCGCAGGCCGTCTGATCCATAAGGCCGGACGGCTTGCCGAACCATACGTTCTCAGCGTATTTTGCGATCCGAGCGATCTCCGGGGCAGAAATGCATCCGCCGTTTGAAAAATGATTGTGAATCGTGCCGATCATGACCTCAAAAGCAGCTGAGGAAGAAAGACCGCTCCCCTTGAAGACGTCGGACGTCGTGTATGCGTTGAATCCCGCGACTTTGTGACCGTTTCTGAGAAATCCGGCCGCCATACCCGAAAGAAGGGCGGAGGACTGATAGTATTTTTCCGGATCCGGTCTGTCAGGCATCGTCGGAACGGTGTCCGGCTCGAATCCGCGACTTACGACCGTAACGGTGTCCGACCCGGTGTTTTCTGCGATCGCTATGATGTCGAGATCGACCGCTCCGGCAAGAACCCGGCCGCGCTGATGGTCGGTGTGGTTTCCCATAACCTCGGTTCTTCCAGGGACTGAGAAAACGGAAACCTCGGCTTCGCCGAAAAGCTTTTCAAATTCCTCGATTGCGTCGATATAGCGCTTTTTCTGCTTTTTGACAGCCTCTTTTCCGTAAAGACGTTCAAAAACTCCGCCAAAATCGCCGGTTTGTCCTATTTTTGTTTTTAATTCGGATGATATCATATAATTTCATTCTCCGGTTTCGACTGGTTCCGGCTCGTCCACGGTCCGGACGATGACGCCATATTCAAACAGCCCCTCGTACATTCTTCCCCCGGCCCAGGTATAAATGCCCCAGCCGTTTATGTAGTTGTTTTCGAACGCACCCGTATATGTGTCACCGTTCGCGAAACGGTACGTTCCGCTGCCGGTGCGAGTGTCGTTGACGAAATCACCTTCGTAAACGTCTCCGTTTGCGAAAACATAAGTCCCGCGCCCCTGCTTAACATCGTTTACATAAGTTCCGGTGTACGAGGAACCGTCCGCCCAGGTGTATTTTCCTGTGCCGTTTTTCATATCGCCGGAGAAGTTTCCTTCATACGTTGCCCCGTCATCGGCGCGAACGTATTTTCCGTAGCCCTCTTTTCTGCCGTCAACAAACGCGCCCTCGTAAACGTCGCCGCCGGAAAATGTGTATTTACCGTTTCCGTTCGGCATTCCGTCTTTGAAGTTTCCTTCGTAAACGTCGCCGTTTGCATATGTCCTGACGCCTTTTCCGTTCCACTGAAGCTCCGATAATTCTCCGGTGTATGTAGTGCTGTCGTTATATGTTATTGTGATTTCGCCGGTTTTTCCGTCGATTTTACCTTCTCTGCCGTCGCTGTACCAGAGTTTGCCCGAGACGGGAGTCGAATTTTTGGAAACAATTCCGAAAAATCTTATATATCCCCCGTCGGCGAGATCCTTTTGCAGGTATCTGACTCCGACAGCGTAAATAATTACGAACGTCGCTACGAGAAGCAGTATTGCCGCAATGAACGTCGATACCGCGAGAAACAGCGGCGAGCGGAAGCGCCTGACTTTCTTTTTTTTCTTATCTGCCATTCAGCCGGTCCTTTCCGTGCATTCTCTCCTCAGCCGCCGAACAGCATCGGCACAAGCTTGAGGAGAATGAAAATCAGCACAACTATGAGAAGCGCCTCCACGAGAACAGGGACCCAATGCGCGTCCCTGTCGCTGAAAAACGCTTTTGACTGTTTTTCCTCGGGAATGTAATATGTATTTGCGTCTGTTAGCGAGACGAATCTTCGAAGGCCGCGGTCCGGCTTCCGGAGAGATAACCGCAGAAACACGTTCGGCCGTATACCGAGTTCGTCAAAGGATTTTGACGTCTCCTCTGAAACCGCGCCGCTTTTCTTCAGCGCCCGGACAAATCTGCCGTATGCAAAACTTACGAAGACGGAAATGATCCACGCGATGACGATCCCGGCGATTATCGGCAGGAGGATCGCGTAGGACGGAAACATTTCGATTATTTCGGCAAACGTCATTTTGACTGAGGAGCGCGTATCACATCGATACCGCCTATATATTTTCTGAGCACGTCGGGCACGTTGACAGAGCCGTCGGCGTTCTGATTCTGCTCGACCAGCGCAGGCAGTATCCTTGATGTCGCGAGACCGGAACCGTTCAGCGTATGCATATACTGGATTGTCCCGTCTGCGCGGCGGACGCGCATCTGTCCCCGGCGTGCCTGATAGTCACGGGCGTTCGAAACAGAGCTGACTTCCTTATATCCGTTCATTGACGGTATCTGTATCTCGATGTCGTAGGTCCTGGCCATCGAAGCCGAACAGTCCTCTGCGGCGAGCTTGACCGTGCGGAAATGGAATCCGAGCCCTTTGACAAGATTTTCGGCGTTGGCGACGAGCTCCTCGAAAGCTTCGTCAGATCCCTCCGGCAGCGTATACTGCACCATTTCAACCTTGTTGAACTGATGCCCGCGTACCATTCCGCGCTCGTCGGCGCGGTACGAGCCGGCTTCACGCCTGAAACACGGCGTGTAGCTTATGTATTTTTTCGGCAGGTCGGCCTCTGTCAGTATCTCATTCCTGTGAAGCGAGACCAGCGCCGCCTCTGCCGTCGGAAGCATATAATGAACGCGATCGTCCGTCGGATTCGCTATTTTGTAAACTTCATCTGCAAATTTCGGGAACTGTCCGGCGGTAAATCCGCACTCGTATTCAAGCATGTGCGGCACAAGCATGAGCTCGTATCCGTTTCCGAGATGAAAATCGATAAAGTAGTTAAGAAGTGCCCATTCAAGCCTCGCGCCCATTCCACGGTAGATCCAGAAGCCGTTCCCGGCGAGCTTGACGCCGCGTTCGTAATCTATAAGGCCGAGCGACGTGCAGAGATCAACGTGATTTTTGGGTTCGAAATCGAATCTGTGCGGTTCTCCGAAATACCTGAGCGGCTCGTTGTTTTCCTTGCCACCGGGCTTAAGGTCGCGGTCGGGAAGGTTCGGCAGGGCATACATGATGGAATTGAACTCGTTTTCGATGTCCTTTACCCTCGCGTCGTTTTCCTTTGTCTTTGCGCCGAGCTCTTTCATTTCGGCGAAAATAGGAGCTACATCTTTTCCTTCTTTCTTATATTGAGGGATAAGTTTGTTCACCCTGTTTTGTTCGGCTTTGAGTTTTTCGTTTTCCGCAATGGCCGCGCGGCGCTCCGCGTCAAGCCGGAGCATTTTGTGTATGTCTTCGGCGGCATCCCTTCCTTTTACGGCGAGTCTTTCAATGACTTCATCGGGACACTCTCTAATGTATTTTATGTCAAGCATGCTTTTTGTTCCTTTTAGTTTTTTATTCGTCAAAAATATTGTTGCCGCAAAGCGCCGTGACGAGCTCGTCAAGTCCGTCGCTGTCTGAGAAAAGGATTTCCAGCTTTCCCGAGCCGGTCTTGCCGTTTTGCGTTATGTTAACCTTTTTTCCAAGTTTCGAGGACATTTTCTCGGCCAGAAGTCCGATATAGTCCGGATCACCGTGGTTTTCAAGGTCAACCGGCGGATTTTTTGGCGATAGCGCTTTCCTGCGTTCGATATTCGCCTTTCGGACCGCTTTTTCCGTTTCTCTTACCGAAAGCCGGTTCTCGGCTATATGCCTTGCGAGCCCGGGCGCGGAGCTTTTGTCTTCAAGGCCGAGCAGTGCTCTCCCGTGTCCGGCCGACAGCGTCCCGTCGGTCAGCAGATTTCGAATTTCGTCCGGCAGATCGAGCAGTCGGAGCGAGTTTGTGACCGCCGCGCGGCTCTTTCCGATCTGCGCGGCTATCTCATCATGAGTCATGCCGAAGCGTTTAACCAGAGCTTCGTAAGCCGTCGCCTCCTCGATAGCGTTCAGATCCTCGCGCTGGACGTTTTCTATAAGAGCCACCTGCGCAGCCTTTTTGTCGTCAAGCTCCATGATTCTGACGGGTATTTCGTTTAGCCCCGCGAGCATAGATGCTCTCCATCGCCGTTCTCCGGCGATTATCTGATACATTCCCTCGCTTGGAGAGCTTCTCACGACGATCGGCTCGATAAGGCCGTTTGCCGCAATCGAATCGGCGAGGCTCGCAAGTTCTTCTTCCGAGAAGATTTTTCTCGGCTGATCGGGGTTTGGCTCTATATCCGAAGGGCGCAGCATCGTCACGCCGGTGTTTTCTACCGTGTTGTCGAGAAAAATCGCGTCGAGCCCGCGCCCGAGTCCCGTGTTTCTGGGTTTTGTTATGTTATCCACGTCTGTCCTCCTGCCAGCGCAAATGTTTCACGTGAAACGTTCACGTCCGCTCAAGCAATTCTTTCGTGACCGCGCGGTAAGCTTCCGCTCCTTTGCTGCGCGGGTCGTAATAGATTATCGGCTGACCGTATCCCGGTGCCTCGGTAAGTCTGACGTTTCTCAAAACGGGCGTATGGAAAAGCTTTCCGGCATAGTATTTTCGGAGCTCGTCCATTACCTGAAGCGAGAGATTAAGACGGCCGTTATACATCGTTATAAGTATCCCGAGCAGTTCGAGCTTGGGATTATACAGCTGACGGCACTTTTTGATGGTCTGCACGAGTTGCGAAAGCCCTTCGAGCGAGTAAAACTCGCACTGCATCGGAATAATGACCATGTCGCTCGCGACGAGGCAGTTCACCGTGAGTATTCCGAGCGACGGCGGGCAATCGATCAGGATAAAGTCAAAATTGTCCTTTATCGTGACGAGGGCGTTTCTCATCCTGTAAACTCTTTTGTCGTCGTTTACAAGCTCAAATTCCGCGCCGGCAAGTGAAATGTTTGACGGCATCACCCAGAGATTTGCGAATCCCGTCTCGACGATGCACGATTCCGCAGAGCTTCTTCCTATTATTACGTCATACGATGAAAGTTTCATCGATTTTTTATTTATCCCGACGCCGCTCGATGTGTTTCCCTGCGGATCGAGATCCACAAGCAGAACGCGCTTTCCGAGCTCGCCGAGACAGGCTGCAACGTTTACGGCTGACGTGGTTTTTCCCACGCCCCCCTTCTGATTGGCAAATACTATTATCCTGCCCACGGTGCGCCTCCTTAACAGCCAAATTATCAACTATATATTATACCAGTTGATTCGGCAAATGTCAAGCGTAATCCGCGCGTCAGAGCGGCTTTGCGCCAAAATGTTTCACGTGAAACATGAAACGCGGCGCGAAAAAAGCCCGTCCGTCCGAACGGGCTATCAGAAAAACACTGTAATTATTTTCGCAAGCTCTTCGATGCCTTCTTTGTCATCATCCGAAAACCGGTTTTTCTCCGGACTGTCAATATCGAGCACCCCGAGGAGGATGCCGTCCCTTACGAGCGGTACGACGATCTCTGAGAGCGAATCACTGTCGCAGGCGATGTGTCCCGGAAAGCAGTGAACGTCCGGCACGACGATTGTTCGTAGCTCTTTCGCCGCTGTTCCGCACACGCCGCGCCCGAAAGGTATTTCGATACACGCCGGCTTTCCCTGAAAAGGGCCGAGAACGAGAGTGCCGCCTTCTGGCAGATAAAAACCAGCCCAGTTCAGCCGGCTGATTCTCTCAAAAATCAGAGCCGAGGAGTTTGAAAGATTTGAAATCAAGTGGGAGACGCCGTCCGTAAGCGAACGGAGCTCGGCGCACAGACCGGCATAAAAAGGGGTCATTTTTTCTCTTCTTCTCCGTGATCGCCGGCAGATTTGTCGGTAGACAGGCTGTCAAGTTCCTTTCTGAAGGTCTCGGCGTCCTTGAACTCGCGGTAAACCGACGCGAAACGGACGTATGATACTCCATCGATCCGCTTAAGCTTTTCCATGACCATTTCCCCGATATCTGAGGATTTCACAGACGTTTTTCCGGAAGAACGTATTTCGTCCTCTATCGAATCGATGACGCCGAGCATGGTCGAACGTTCAACAGGTCTCTTATAACAAGCCTGAAGAAGACCGGTCAGAATCTTGTTTCTGTCAAAGATCTGCGCGCTGCCGTTCTTTTTGATGACCATGACGGGAACGAGCGTTGGAATAAGGTAACTTTCGTAAGTCGTAAAACGCGCGCCACATTTAAGGCACATTCTGCGGCGGCGTATTGCCTCGTTTTCAGAAGGACGGGAATCGACCACTTTTGTTTCCGGATGGCCGCACTGAGGACATCTCATAATGGTGCCTCTTACGTGTCGTCGTCGGTCAGGTTTATGTTGCCGCCGGCAACCGTGATTTTGACTGTCGCGCGGGAAATCGCCTGAGAAATCTTGTAAGATCCGTCCTCATATGGTGTTCCGTTATAGACGAGCAGGCCTTCGGATGCCGATAGATCATATGACGTTGTGCTTCTGGGGAGCGTTCCGTCCGATGTGACGCGGACGTTTCCGTTTTCCGAATCGATCACAAGCGTGTTGAACGCGCAACGCGCGACATCAATTTCGGAGGATTTCATATAAAACTCTCCAACGGAAACGGTCGAGATGCCTTTTAGCGATACCGAGCCGTTTTTAACTGATACAGTGTAGTCAAGAGGATTGGTAATGTCGGAGATTTTCAGCGCCCCTCCGGTAAGCGACGCGTTGAGCGAATTCAGCTTCGAGCCCTCGCTCAGATAAACCGTCACGCTTTTTTTGAGCGATTTGTCGGGGTCTTTGAGAAGAAAATATCTGAGCCCGTGGAACTGAATTCCGCCGGATGATCTGTCAATGAGAGAGCCGAGCAGACCGACTGTTCCGTCGACGGTCACCGATGATCCGTTCAGCGTCACAGAGTATTCGCGGACCGAAAAATTGCGGAGCTCCACGCGGCTCACGTCATCCTTTGATGGAAGAATTTCTATGTCCACGTCGGAAAAATTAAGCTTGAGGGAGGCGACCGCAGTGTTGTCGACCTCAAAAGTGTAAAGCGAAGATCCGTCTTCCGCCGTTTCCTGGTCGTAAATCGGCACATTTCTTTCGGCAGAGAGCTTTTCGGCGTATTTGCACATCCCGAAACCGCCAAAGAAAAGGATCACGGCGAAAATCAGATATATTATCGACGTCGGTTTCACAGCCTGAGCACCTCCTTTTTGATATAAGCGTACAAGACGCGGTATTTACGGAACACAAACTTCATGAACTGCAGGAGCTTTGAAGCGGCAAATGGCATGAGCCGGACCGCGAAATTGTATATAAGGATTCCGACGAACAGCGCCGCGGAGCCGATCATAAGCGAAAGGCCGCATTCGTAAAGCCCGACGGGCAGGTTTTCAAGCAGTTTTACGACCCCGAGTATAAAACCGAATGCGAAAATACAGGTACCGGCCACGGTCACAAGCGCAAGCACCGCTACGGCAAAAATGACAAGCAGCGCGATTATCAGGAAGATAACCGCGAAAACAGCCGCGGTTGCAAGCAGTATGAGAAGGACAAGCGGGATGCAGAGTATCGACAGAATGCGGAAAACCGTGAGTTTCTTTTTGATATCTTTGTCGTCAAACGAGGTTTTTTTGACCCGTGAGGTCAGCCGGCGGTCCTTGTCCGGCCCGTCATTCGCCGAAACGGCGGGCTTTATGCTTTCATCGCCGTCGTCGAACAGGTCGTCCGCCGCCTGAGATCTGTCGCGCCCCTTTTTCAGAGAACGGATCTGCCGGATCTCCTCCGCCGCTATGTCGGTTTCGGGCGGGAGATCGGGTTCATTTTCTGTTTCCCCGGTTTCACCGGTTTTTTCTGCCGGATCCTCATGTCTCTCCCCCTCCGGGATTCCGGTGTCGGCAAGCAGCATTTTGTCCGTCATACGCTTTATGCGCGAGGCGACGCGGTCGATATCACCGAGTCTGGCGATTTCGGCTTCTACCTGTTCGGAGCTTTTGTCGGCAAAATAGTTCTCAAACTGGTTGATGTGCTTATCGATATAATCATTTCTGACGCCGAGCTCGCGAAGCTTTGCCGAAAGCTCGTCGTAGAAGGTTTTTTTATCCACTGTTTTTCCCTTTCCGGCCCGGTTTTTTCGAATTCGGGCTTGATTTTTGGCGGTTTCTGTTGTACAATTATCCGGAACAGCCACTCAGACATCATATTATATCAAAAAAGCGGGAATAAATCAACCATGCGGATGAGAAAAAAGAAACACGGCGCGGAGCGCCTTGAAACGTTCCGCGAATACCTCGTCTCCGGCAGCGACGATCTGCCCGCCGCTCCGTTTGCCCTTGAGATCGGATGCGGAAAAGGGGCGTTTATTGCAGAGACTGCGATCAGGCATCCCGAAATGCGGTTCCTCGCCGTGGAACGTATATCTGACGTTCTGCTCGCGGCGGCCGAAAAGGTGTCCGCCGCAGGGCTGACGCCGGACAGGGTCAGGCTCGCGGTCGCAGACGCCGACCGGCTCGGCGAGATTATCTCGCCCGGAACTGTCAGTCGGATTTATCTCAATTTCTCTGATCCGTGGCCGAAGGCAAGGCACGCGAAACGGCGGCTCACTCACCGTGAAAGACTGAAAAAATACGCGTCATATCTTTGCCCGGGCGGAGAGATAGAATTCAAAACCGATAACGACGGGATTTTCGAATTCACGATTGAGGAGCTTTCAGCCGCCGGATTCAAGATAACGTATATTACCCGCGATCTGCACGAGTCGGGCCGCGCCGCGGGCAACGTCATGACGGAATACGAGAAAATTTTTTCAGAAAAGGGATTCAAAATAAAAATGCTCAGCGCCAGGCCCGCGGGGCAAAAAACAGGAGAAAAAGAAGATGATTAAGGACATTTCAAAGGAAATTTCAAAGGAAAAGCTGACCGGATGGAGCGAAAAATACCGTGGAAGCGCGGATAGGAGGTTTGCGACTCTCGCGCTGTCGAAGACCGATTTGAACGCCGTCGCCTATTTTCCGGAGGGGGCGCGCTCCGTTTCGTACAAGTTTTCGGTGGATATAAAAACTCTGCCCGTTACGGATCAGCAGGCCTCCGGGCGCTGCTGGCTTTTCGCGGCGACGAACATTCTGCGCGAGAGGATAGCTGCCGAGCTCGGACTGGAGAACTTTCAGCTATCACAGAGCTGGCTCGCGTTCTGGGACAAGCTTGAGCGCACAAACTGGTTTCTCGAAGCGATAATCGAGACCGCAGACCTGCCGGCCGATGACCGCACGGTGTCGTTTATACTTGAAACGGGGGTCCACGACGGCGGACAGTGGGAAATGTTCGCGAACATCGTCCGCAAATACGGCGTTGTGCCGAGAGACGTTTTCGGCGAAACCTATCAGTCGAGCCACACCGGAGCTATGAATCATTATCTCAACAGGAATCTCAAGGCATGCGCGGCGAAGCTCCGCAATATGAAAAACAGCGGCGACAAGCCCGGCGCGCTTACCGCGGCAAAGAACTCCATGCTCTGCGATATTTATTCATTTCTATGCTCGTGCTATACCGAGCCGCCGGAGTCCTTTGACTTTGAATACGTCGACAAAGACGGGAAATATCATATTGAAAAGGACATGACGCCGCTCGGTTTCAGCAAAAAATACGTCGGAGACCTTCTTGACCGCACCGTGAGCATTATAAACGCTCCGATGACGGGCAAGCCGTATCACAAGACCTTCACTATACGCTATCTCGGCAACGTCAAGGGAGGCCGGGACGTTGTCCACCTCAATCTGCCGATGGACGAGTTCAAAAACGCGATTATAAAACAGCTCGAGGCGGGCAGGCCTGTATGGTTCGGGAGTGACGTCGGCAAGTTCGGCGACCGTGAAAAGGGCGTATGGGACGACAATTCTTTCCGCCCGGAGCTCGTCACCGGACTCGATCTCGATATTTCAAAGGAAGACGCCCTTGAATACGGATTTTCCGCGATGAATCACGCGATGGTCATAACAGGTGTAAATCTTGACGACGGCGTGCCGAACCGCTGGAAGATCGAAAACAGCTGGGGCGACAAAAACGGAGAAAAAGGATATTACGTCTGCTCCGACAGCTGGTTTGACAAATACGTTTATCAGGCAGCCGTCGAGGCGGAATATCTCGGAGAGCTAGCAGATCTCGCTCGTGAGGAGCCGACGGTGCTTGACCCGTGGGATCCCATGGGCACTCTTGCCGACTGAGAGCACAAAAACAGCGCAAACGCGGTTTCGGCTATGCCCGGCGCCGCGTTTTTTTGCACTTTCAAAAGACAAGTTGAAGGCGTTTTTGTAAATTTTTTGTAAATTATTAGCGATGTATAAAACGATTTGTTGACTACGCGCGCGCTAGCATGGTATAATTACACGCTTTTTCTGTCGCTCGGGCGTACCGGGGCGGACAGAGGATATTAACAAATTATTAAAATGCGGCTGTAACGCGAATTTTAACGGCCGCGAACGGAGTTTAACGATGGGTAAACGACTTATTTCACTGCTTGCAGCCGTAGTAATAGCCTTCGGTTCGGTGCCGGGCGCGATCTTCTCGAACATCGCGACCGCGCTCCCGGGCACGGAGCAGAATACCGCGACAGACGGCAACGGCGGAGAATCAACGACGCCGACAAGAGGCACCAGTTCGACGATAGAGATCGACGGCCTTTTTGCCACGCTCGTGACAGGCGCGACAGAGACTCCCGTCGCCGGCAACGACGGCCCGGACTATGTCTGGACCCCGACGACGACGAACAAGGATCACGCCTTCAAGATCACAGTCACGTACTCGATTTCCGGCCAGTTCGACTATTTCGAAAAGAACCAGATCGAGATACGCATCCCGATTTCGATCCTCAGGGACAAACACGGGGACCCGGCGGACTATTATGAAATGTCCCTGCCGCTTGAAGACGACCCGAACCTCTCCGACGACAATCTTTTCGTATACAGGATCGACGAAGACACGAACGAGATCGTTGTGTACAACCGCCTGCCCTGTCCGGCGGCGCAGCACGGATATTTCGACATAAGCTACAGCACCTCCAAGCCGACTTACGAGTATCACGACTATGATCCGGACGGCGAGGATTGGGATGACCGCTTCCCGAGCGCGAATTTCGTCGCAAAGCTTAAGATCACCCGCAACGGGGAGACGGAAGAAGAGCAAAGCCCTCCGATTCACGTTTATATCGACACGACGGCAAAGATAACCAGCCAGGAAAAATACGCTCCCCAGAAGCAGTTCACCTCCTGGCAGAGCACATGGGGACCCAAGCCGCAGGACGACAACGGACAGTACTACTATCTCCTCTGGCAGGTCCGCAGCTATATCTTCGCGACCCAGCGTTATGACTTCACGCTCGTCGACACGTTCAACATCACCGACGGCGAGATCGTCGGCATAAAGATGCAGGGACAGAGCAGCTATCTGCCCGTCACCGACGAAGACTGCGGAAAACTCTACAATCAGACGACGAGCTATCCCGGCGGACGCTACGACAACGTCATAACGAGACACCTCAAGGAAACGTACGACGAGCTCGAGTCATACTCGTTCAAAAACTATGCGACCGGCCACGTAACGCCTCTTGACGAGGTTGATGATCCCACCGATGCCGATTCATCGCGCCGCTGGGCTTATGAGCATCCCGTTTTCAAGCCAGGCAACGGAAACGGCACCGGAACCGTCGACAAATACGGTCTCGATTCGAACGGCAGCCGCGTATACGACTCGGAGGACATCCGCGTATACGATCTTGACGAGTATCATACAGATCAGACAGACGTTATAGACAACCTCGCCTGGGTCGCTTCCATAAACGCGACGACCTGGCCGCTCACGCTTCTGCGCGATTCCAACCCGAACGATCCCACAAATTATTTCAAGGAATACGCGGGCGTAATGCTGACCGACAACCATCTCCAGGTCAAGTCCCTCGGCGGAACCGAATACGGCAACTATCTTGCACCCGGCCAGTACCGTTTCGACAAGATCGTGATATCCTACACGATGCTCGACGCGTATTTTGACTCGACGACGCAGACCTTCAAGACCAAATCCGTCACATACGAGGAAGGCGAGTCCATAACCGTTATGGCTCAGTTCGGCACCGAAACGTGGTTTATCGTCGGAGAATACGACCTTAACACAGCGACGTTTACCCCGAACGAGACCGGAACGGCACATTCCGTCACCGCCTCGGGCAAGACGATTTATTTCGGCGGCCTCGACTGCACCGGCTGGCGCATAGGCACGCAGAACAAACATTACAGCACAAAGTTCACGGTTACCCAGTACGCTTCGCTTCTCCGTTCGGATCCGAACCCGGAATCCGAGACCGACCCCGTCACCGCGGCTGTAAACAAGGCGTATGACGATCTCCAGAACGAGATTGCGATCAAAAACACCGCGACGGGCGAAATATACAACTATCAGGGCGTCGCCAAGTTCAGAAAGACCGTGACCGGCGTCGATTACGCCATCGGCATCCTCCGACAGAGCGTAATCACAAAGGGCGTCCGTTATACGAACGAGCCGGTCTATCAGAGAGTAAGGCTCACCTGGAGCGTCTCTATGAACGAGAGCACGAACCTCTCAAACGGCAATCGCGTTTACGTCCCGCAGTCGAGCGGCGTGTTCTACGACCTGCTTCCTGTCGGCGGAAAACTCGACAAAGGTTCGATCGTCGTAAAAGCCGACGGCAATATCCTCAATCAGAACGAGTACACTGTTCAAACCGAGGACAACTTCCGCGGTTCCGGACGCACACTTCTTACAATTACCATAAATAAGGGCGCGGACAAGACATATTCGTTCAATTACTGCACTAACCATTCGTGGGACTCGCTTACCGAATTCGGCAAGCACGTCCTCAACTCCGTTGCCTATGAGACCGGCAACGAGGACCTCGGCGACGGCTTCCCGGATAACGGCGGCAACACAATCAAGGACAGACTTCTGTTCGACGATCTGGACCCCGATACCGAGCTGAGGAGATTCATTTACACCGAATGCGAATCCGACATCGTCGCTCTGACGGCCGGAAACCTCGGTCTTTACAAGAAAGTTGCCGCAGAAGACGACACCGATTACGTTTATTCCACGACGACGCGCAGCAGCGGCGAATATTCCTATAAGATCCATTTTGCGACTGACGCCGCATCGTGGACCAAGGAAATGATCATATTCGACTCGCTCGAAAACTTCAAGCGTTATAACGACGAAGGACAGGTAATCGCCTCCTCCGACTGGCAGGGTGTTCTTCAGGGATTCGACTTCACGAATCTCATCAGCTACGGAATCGACCCCAAGCTCTATTATTCAACTGAAGAAGACCTCGACATAAAGTCGCTCGAGATTGACGAAAATTATGATTTCAGCGACGGGCACTGGCAGCTCGCGACGGGACCGAACGATCCCGCGCTTTCGGCCGTCAACGACCCCGACGATCCCGACAGCAAGGTCCAGGTCCATGCCTTTGCGATTGACATCCGCAAAAAGACCGACGGCACGCAATTCGTTCTCAACCCCAACCGCGCAATCACCGTCACGGTCTTCATGAAGGCGCCGGCCGCGGTCGAAAGCGACGCGACTAACCCGACGGCTTACAACAACATTTATCTCTGGAACTCCGTCAAGTTCGGACACGACTCCGAGTTCGCGGACGCTTCTCTCAACCATCAGGATTACACGGCGATCTCATTCCGTCAGGTCGCGGACGTCAAGCTTCTCAAGATCGATCTTGACATTTACACGACGACCGGCGAGATCGTTCCGATCCCGGGCATCACGTTCCGTTTTTGGGGCGAATCGCATTACAAAGACGAGATAGACGTCACTCTTCCGACAAACTCTGACGGCAGAATCACGTTCACCGACATTCCGAGGGGCGAGTATTTTCTCCAGGAAGTCGACACGACGAACGATTTCCTGATCGACACGACGCTCATGACCGTCACGGTCGACAAGAACGGCGTCGTTCACATCGGCGACCCCAACAACGGGTACAGCTACGACTCATACGGCGACATAGTTGTCAACGAAGCCTCGGACCACACCTGGATCCTCGGCAACTGGGAGCGCAAGCACGGCGACCTCGACTTTGACAAGGTCGGTATTGTAGACGGCCATTCCTTCACGACGCCGCTTCCCGACGTTTCGTTCGTGATCACCGGCCCGTCGGCGTACGGCACTCCGATTAACATGCCGATCCAGTCTGACTCAAACGGCGTAGTCCATATCAGAAACCTCGAGATGGGCTATAATTATAAGATGAAAGAAACTTCGACGACGGAGAGCTACATTCTCCTCGCGACGGAGTTTGACGTCACGTGCGATGAGGCCGGAAACATTTCGATAAGTTATAAGGACGTAGCGGGTAATACCATATATCCCCTTGTCGACGGCCAGTTCACGATCGTCAACGAGCCGTATCACACACTGAAGCTCTGGAAATATAACAATGCTGTTCCCAGCAACAGCGTTGCTGGCGCGAGATTCAGTCTGACCGGCAAGCAATATTATCAGGTAGCCACTTCAGAGGATTCCGGTCTCATCACTTTCACTCAACTGAAATCCGGTACGTACACTTTGAAAGAACTTGTGGCTCCGGCCGGATACGAACTCGATCCTCATCCTTACACCGTGGTTGTTTCCGAGGACGGATCGGCAACTATCGATGGGCTGACCAGAGATGAGTTCATTCAGAAATTCCTCCAGAAATACAACGATACACAGACCGATACGACCGGCTGGGATTACTTCCCGATCGGAAATGAGCCAATCAAAAATACCATCACCATAATCAAAGAGTGGGTCGGAGGAACGCCCGACGAAAATACGACTCCGGTTCTACATCTCGATACCACAAAGCCCGATTTTCACGCTCCCGAAGCGACGATCGATTATGAAGCGTGGAGAACCTACGTCAACGAGGTTGTTATTGCGGAATCTGGTTCGCCTCAAAACCACAGAAACGGCCTGCTTCAGGGAGACGGCTTAAAATTTGCCGCCGATACTGAAAAGGGTAGGATTGTAATCACAGGCTTTGAAAAATACACCGGAAGTTCCATTCCCACAAAAGTCCAGAAAGAGCAGTCAATTGACGAATCCTGGGCGGATATCGCGAATTACGTGAAATGGGACGGGAACGGCGTATTTGATGAGACCAATTACAGAACGCTCCTCGAAAAGTGGAGAAGAATAGACGACGGATCAACCAAGTACAGAATATTCCTGAAACTTGAATTTGTCACAGGCTACAATGCAAACAATACGCCTACTGTTGTATTCAAGGCTGTATGGTGGTCTGACGCTCCGAACGTTTATTTCCCGACCACTGCAAAACTGATGTTTGCTGCTTTATCGAATATGGAGAGCGTCGATCTGCGCGGCATTAAATTCGCCCGTACGACCGATACGTCCTGGATGTTCGAGACAAGTAAAATCAATGCGCTGCGTATGGAATCGGACACCGGCAATGTCACAGACATGTCAAGAATGTTCCGCAACCTGAGGACCAATTCGTCTTCACAGCCCATTATCCAGCTTCCCGACGTTGCTGCGTTTAATACTTCCAACGTTACGGATATGCATGATATGTTCTGCATGGCATCGGTGACTTCCGTTAATATGTCCAACTGGGACACTTCGAAAGTCACAAACATGCATCAGATGTTCAGAAACAGCAGACTCATGGGCGTGATGGATCTGAGCTCGCATGATCTCAGCAAAGTCACAGACATGTCGTATATGTTCTACGACGCCGCCAACAACCCAGAGGATGGCATTCGCATCACATCCGTAAAATTCCCGTCCGACCTTTCGAGCGTGACGACAATGGCGAGAATGTTCTACAATTGCAGAGAGCTCGAGACGGTTGATATGGCCGGAGCCGACCTTTCGAGCGTGACTTCAATGTCGGAAATGTTCTACAAATGTAGTGGAATTAAAACGATCGATATGGGCGGCGCAGACGCTTCAAGTCTGACTAATATTACCTCAATATTTGGTGGAACGTGTACGGCTCTTGAAACGCTGATCTTCCCGGACGACATGTCAAGCCTCGGTAATATGCTTGGCATTTGTCAGGGACTTACAAGCCTGAAGAACGTCACGTTCCCGAGTGACATGTCAAAAGTTGTCTCACTCAACATTGCGTTCTACAATTGTGACTCGCTTGAAGCCGTAGACATGAGTTACGTCGACATGAGCAGCATGAGGGTGATGAGCGAAATGTTCTACAGTTGTGACTCGCTCAAGAGCGTTCAGATGCCTGAAGGTGCCAACATGCTGTCGAACGTTGTGATGTTCTCTCAGATGTTCGCATGGTGCACAAGTCTTGAGACGTTTGAACTGTCCGGAAGGAATCTTTCCGGTGTGCGCGATGAATATGGCAATCAGGATGCAGGCTTCGCTTCCATGTTCAACGGTTGTGCGAATCTCGTGAGCGTTGACTTCTCCGGATCCTATGCGCCGAACACAGCTTTTGTTGACAGCATGTTCGTCAACTGCAAGAAGTTGGAAACGGTTGACTTTACAGGATTTATACTCGGCGGCGGACCTGAGTGCGAATTAGGCCTCGGTGCATATGCCATGTTCTCGCAATGCGAAAAACTGACTTCCGTGGATCTTTCCGGATTCATGACTCCCACCGTTGAAAAACAGGCCCAAGTCGCCGAGATGTTTGATAACTGCAAGGCTCTGCAGACCATTTACGCAAGCGCTGAATGGATCGACGCAAACGGTGGGAATACGGTATTTGCCACAGGCAGCGGCAGCAAACCGTCAGTATTCCTGATGTTCAAGAACTGCAACAATCTGCCTCACCCGACCAGCTACTTGGGCACGAACGGCGTAGACAGCCAGAACTTCGCGAAGTTCATTGCCAACGGCGGTAACTTCACGCAGAAGGCTGCTCCCGCGATTCCGACTTTCCCGGCAACAGGCAACGGCGGCAACTCCGTTCCCGGAACAAACGCACCGACGAACGCTCTTCCTGGCGGCTCTCAGATCATGGGCGCCGGCGACAGTAACGGTGAGGGCGGTGATTCCGGCAGCGTAACCGGCAACGAAACGTCCGGTCTCGTCAGCCAGGTAAGCAAAGCCAACAAGTGGGTTCATGTCGACGGCGACACCTGGAGTTACACGTTCGACATCTATGATGTTGACGCGACTTACTACCTCTGGGAAGGC
>JAEEGL013174836.1_pt1 | contig 20039 bp, 19 predicted proteins | sample 9134231 | NCBI WGS metagenome assembly JAEEGL01 (sample SAMN16246548, study PRJNA631951) | gut metagenome | biome: gut microbiome; feature: rumen; material: fiber-attached | host: Bos | place: Iran: Karaj | collected 2018-10
AGGTAAGTGAGTAATTCTTACTGCAGAATATGTTGTATTAACACCTTGACCACCATGACCTGATGATAAGAATGTATCTATTCTAATATCTTCATCTTTAATTTTGATATCTTCTGCCTCTTCAATTTCAGGTGCTACATCACATGAACAGAATGATGTATGACGTCTAGCATTAGAATCAAAAGGTGAAATTCTAACTAATCTATGAACGCCTCTTTCAGCCTTTAAAAGACCATATGCATATGGACCTTTAATTGATAATGTAACAGATTTAATACCAGCCTCATCACCTGCTAAATAATCAATTACATTTACTTTAAATCCTTTTAAGGCGGCAAATCTTTGATACATTCTAAATAGCATATCAGCCCAGTCCATTGATTCTGTACCACCAGCACCTGGGTGTAATTCTAAAATACAGTTGTTATAATCATATTTTCCAGAAAGTAATGCTTTTTCTTCAGTTTTATCAACAAGCTTTTTAAATTCATTTATTTCTGAATCAAGCATTGCTAAAGCATCCTCATCAACTTCTGATAATTCTATTAAATCTTTAACATCATTAAAATTTTTTAATACATTATCATATATATCAATTATTTCTTTTAAAGCATTTGATTTAGAAATAATTTTTTGAGCATGTTCTGTATCATTCCAAAAATCAGCAGATGCAATTTCTTTTGCTAAAACAGAATATTCTTCTTTTTTAGTTTTGACATTAAATGCTTGATATAAATCATTTATTTTAGAATCATATTCAGTTAAAAATTTATTAATTTCATACTTTTCCATAACTACCTCTTAAAACACACAAAAGACTCAAAAATAAATTTTGAGTCTTTTATAATCATTACTTTAGCTTATTTACAAATTTTTCTACTCTTGCTAAAGCATTCTTTAAATCAGCAAGTGAATATGCATAAGAGATTCTTACAAATCCTTCTCCAGATTCACCAAAGGCATTTCCAGGTACTACAACTACCTTTTCTTCCTTTAAAAGTCTTAAACAGAATTCTTCTGATGATAATCCAAATTTTCTAATATCAGGGAAAACATAAAATGCTCCTTTAGGTTCAAAACATGGAATACCTATTTCATTTAATCTATTTAAAACATATCTTCTTCTTTCATCATATGCATCACGCATAGCAACTATATCATCATCACCATTTTTTAAGGCTTCAATACCAGCATATTGGCTTGTTGTTGGAGCACACATAATTGCAAATTGATGAATTTTTGTCATTTCTTTTATAATTTCTTCTGGACCACAAGCATATCCTAATCTCCAACCTGTCATTGAATATGTTTTTGAAAAACCATTTATAACAATAGTTCTTTCCTTCATTCCTGGAAGGGATGCGATAGATACATGTTTTGATCCATATGTTAATTCAGAATAAATCTCATCTGAAATAACAACTAAATCATGTTTAATAACAACCTTAGCTATTTCTTCTAAATCTTTTTTATCCATAATAGCACCTGTTGGGTTATTAGGAAAGCACATTAACAATATTTTAGATTTAGGTGTAATAGCATCTTCTAATTCTTTAGCTGTTAATCTAAAATTATTTTCGTTTTTTAAAGGTATAGTTTTTACTTTAGCCCCAGCTAAAATAGCACAAGGCTCATATGAAACATAACATGGTGTTGTTAAAATTACTTCATCGCCAACTTCAATCATAGCACGTAAAGCCATATCAATAGCCTCTGAACCACCAACTGTGACTAAAATATTTTTATTAAAATCATAGCTAATGTCATATTTTCTTTTCATGAAATTAACGATTTCTAATCTTAATTCTTTTAAACCAGCATTAGAAGTATAATAAGTTTTTCCTCTTTCTAAAGAGTAAATACCTTCTTCTCTAATATGCCATGGAGTATCAAAATCAGGCTCACCTACACCAAGTGATATAGCACCTTCAATCTCTCTTGCTATATCAAAGAATTTTCTAATTCCTGATGGCTTGATTTTCTTAATTTCTTTATTAACAAAATCTCGCATTAGACACTCTCCATTACTCTTTCATCTTTTTTCTCTTCGAATAAGTCTACACCATGATCTTTATATCTTTTTAAAACGAAATGTGTTGAAGTTGAAAGTATTGAATCTAAAGCTGAAAGCTTATCAAAAACGAATTTAGCAACTTCCTTCATTGATTTACCTTCAATTAGAACCATAAAATCAAATCCACCACTCATTAAATATACGCTTGTTACCTCATTAAAACGAGCTATTCTTTCCGCAAGCATATCAAAACCAATTCCTCTTTGAGGAGTTACCTTTACTTCGATTAAAGCAGTTACTACTTCTTTATCAGTATTATCCCAATTAATTAATGTTGGATATCCGCAAATTATTTTTTCCTTTTCCATATCCGCTATTTCATTAGCAAGCGCGACATCAGAAATATTTAACATAATTGCTAAATCATGCAAATCAATTCTTGAGTTTAATTCTAAATTTTTAAGTATTCTCTCTCTAATCTTATTTTCCATTTTTAAACACCTCAAAACATTCTCTTAAATATTATACTAAATATTTAAATAAAATACAATTTTAAACTAAATAGCTTCAAATTCTTTTAAAAAAATAATTATTTTAGTATAATTTAATTGGTGATTTAAATGGAGATTATTAGAGATAGAGAATCAAGTTTTTATGAACAAAAATCAAAGGATTTAGGTAATGCATTTACTATAATAGATAATAATATTAAATATTATTATGAGTTTTACCCAAATAAACAAGAAGCAACTATTAAAACAAATGATTTAAAATATGTTTTAGAAGCTATTGATGAATATAGAATATATAATAAGCATATTACTAAATTTAGAGATTTAAATAATGAATTTTATAAACAATTTGATGATGTTTTTACATTCAAATTACCTATTAAATGTATTCAACCCTCTTCTTTTTTCGTAGATTTAAAAAAGATAGAATTATTTGAAGAATATATAGATTTTGAAAATGTATATTTACCAGTTAATATAATTAATGATGAATATGTTTTACTTGATCATCATAATTTATTATATTTTTTAAATGAATGTAATCAAAAATTAGTAAATGTATTTATTACAGATTACGAATCATATATAAATGATTTTGTATATTTAGCAAAAGAAAATAATATTTTAAATGTTAAAGGCTTAAAGCCTTTATCACATGAAGAATATGAAGAATATACAAAAAAATTCTATGATGAATATTTTAGTTATTAAAAAAGGATGGAATTCCATCCTTTTTATAATTTTATACCACGTTTTTCTAAATAATCAACGCCATATTTTTCAAGTACATAATCCATATCCTTATCACCACGACCTGATAAATTAACTAAAATTGTACCTGTCTTTTTAGTAGTTCTTGCAAGTCTCATTGCATATGCTAAAGCATGGCTTGATTCAATTGCAGGAATAATACCTTCAAGTCTTGATAATGTATAGAATGCTTCTAATGCTTCATCATCAGAAACAGTATCATATTTAACTCTACCTAAATCATGTAAGAATGCATGTTCAGGACCAACTGAAGGATAATCTAAGCCAGATGCAACTGAATATACTAAATCAGGGTCTCCATTTTCATCTTTTAACATTAAAGAATTAAATCCATGCATTACACCTTCAGTACCATATGTAACACTTGCAGCATGGTCTCCTCTTCCTTTTCCTCTTCCTAAAGGCTCTACACCTACTATTTCAACTGGATCATTTAAAAAAGGAATAAACATACCTGCCGAATTAGAACCGCCTCCAACACAAGCACAAACAACATCAGGAAGTAATCCTGTCATTTCTTTAAATTGCTCTTTTGCTTCAATTCCAACAACAGATTGGAAATCTCTTACAATTTGTGGGAATGGATGAGGTCCTACAACTGAACCTATACAATAAATACAATCCTTATATTCTTTTAAATAAGCATTAAATGCAGCATCAACTGCTTCTTTTAATGTTTGTTGTCCATCAGTTACTTCAATAACTCTAGCTCCTAAAAGCTTCATTCTAGATACATTTGGAGCTTGTTTTTTTATATCAACAGCACCCATATAAATATCACATTCAAGTCCAAAATATGCAGCAGCTGTTGCTAAAGCAACTCCATGTTGTCCAGCACCAGTTTCTGCTATAATTTTTTTCTTACCCATAAATTTAGCAAGTAATCCTTCACCCATACAGTGATTAATTTTATGAGCACCTGAATGATTTAAATCTTCTCTTTTTAAATAAATTTGAGCTCCACCACAATACTTAGATAATCTTTCACAATGATAAACTGGTGTAGGTCTACCTTGGAATTCTTTTCTAATTCTTCTTAATTCACTAATAAATTGTGAAGAATGGCATATTGTTTCATATGCATATTTTATTTCTTCAAATGCAGGTTTTAATTCTTCTGGAATATATGATCCTCCATATTTTCCAAAATACCCCTTATCATCTGGATAATTTTTTAAATAAGTTTCAAAATCAACATCTTTAATCTTCATTTTTTACTACCTCTCTTAAAATTAATTGTATCACATACATAAAGCAAATAAAAGAAAAATGCATCTTGAAAGATGCATTTATTTAATATTAATTATATTAAGCTATATTTAACTCATATGGAATACTAACAGTATAATTTCCATATTTTACATAAATAGTATATGTACCACTCAAATTAGAATTTTCAACTGTATTATTTGAAGAATCACGAATTTCAATCTCATATCCTTCAGTAATAGAAATTTCTTTGTTATTAACAGTAACTAATTTTACATTTGAAACAGCTACAGTATCTGCTGAAGCAGTAACAGAAGCTGTAATAGACTTAACAGGAGTTAAACCACCTTGCAACAATCTGATTCTTTCAATTTTTTGCTCACCTTTACCAGCTACTCCAGTGTCTCCATCTTTATCTGTATCAAATGTTATTGTATAAGAACCTGCTTTTAAATTTTCAAATATAATCCAACCTTTTGAAGATGATTCTAAAGTAATTTCCTTATCGTCATATGTATACTTAGTTCCACCAGCTACCAAATTTGTAAGGTATTTTTTTGTTGGCGTATATTCTGAATTAGTAGATGTTAATGTTAAATTTCTAGCAGAATCATTTCCATAGTAAGATAGCATTAAAACAGCACCATCATAGTCTACAGTAAACTCAATTGTATTTCCGATAAATAAACTAATATATCCATTTTGTTCTTTAAACTTAGAATGAGTTCCTTTAGATATAGTATAAATTCCATATTGTTTACTTGAAGTTATATCTTTAGATGCTTTTAAATTTTCTTTAAAATCATAAGTACTATTAGTATAAGTTGAGCATGTATCATACCAAGCAGCATAAATGACAGTATCACTATTAATTACCGTGTTTTCAAAATCAAATACTGTTTCTAGAGCAGCGGTAGTATACCAATTTTTAAATAATAATCCTTCTTGAGTAGGATCATTAGGTCTTTCTAATTTTCCACCTTTAACAACTTGAGTTTCTAAATTAAGCATTTCAGATAAACCATTCATAAATTTAACAGTTGCTTCTGTTGCAAGTCGAATTTGCTGAGCTTTAACTTCAAGAGAATTTTCACCATTTAAAGCAACAGTTTCTACACCAGCTGGATCTGTAGCAGCAAATAAATCATCTAAAATATCATTTAATAATTCATTAAATTCAGTTTCATATTGTGAACCTTCATAATCTGTCATTTTGAATGAAGCTTCAAGTTTTTTTACTAAATCTTTTAAATTTGCTTCATAATCACATTTAACACCATATAAAGATATTGCTTTATCTACATCTTCACATCTATCACTATATGATTGAGATGCTTCAGATTTTGTTGTTGCAGAAGATAAATCTAAAGTCATTGAATTAATGCCACTAAATAAAATAGCATCATCTTTTTCTGTGTATTCTGTTTGTTCTAATGATAAAGATTTATAATCAGTGAATTCATTTTGTAAAAACGCTTTATATTCATCTAAAGTCATTGAATAAAAACTAATAACATCATTTATTTCTTTTTTACCAAGATTTAAAGTATCATTAATTGCAGTTATATCACAGGTAAATAATAAACCAGGAACAGTTTCTCCTTCAACAACATCGCCCATATATTTTTTATTAATAGTAATTAGTGCATTTGAAGCATCAGTATATTCTGTTGTTGAAATTTTATTATTTGTATATAAGCCAGATAATTCTTCAGTTTTAGTTTGATAATAACTATAATATTCAGTACTTTTTGATTGTCTAATCTTATTATCAGATTCTATTTTTCCTATTTCAGTTTGTAAAGCATTAAATGCATCTTCAGAAGTTGCTGCAGCAAATTGTTCAGGAGTTTCTGCTTTATTAACATTATCTATAAATGCATCAAATAAAGCATCAAAAGCAGTTTTGTTTATAACATAATTATTTGCCATATTTGATTTAACACCTTCAACATAGGTAATGAATAATGCTTTAGATTGAGCATTTGTTGGAACTGAATATAAACGAGATAAGCCACTAATTAAAGTATTAAATGCTGTCTCTTTTGTAGCAGTTGCATCAATTGCAGTAAATAATTCTCCCATAAATTCTTCAACTTGTGGTTTTATGAATGAATAATTTGCATCTGTCAAATAAGGAGCAAACACTTTTTCAGCAATTCCTTTTAAAGTTACTTTTGATTCATCTACTGTAGAATTATCTTCATTAATTACAGCAAAATCATCAATTTTAAATCCACGTTCATCATCTTTATCTGCAGTAATAAATAATACATTTGTTAAGAATACAGGTCTATCTGCTTCTGGTACCAAATAGTCTTCAATTATAACAGTATCATCAATTTTAATTGATAATTTTGATGATGCAAAATCATATTTCCAATAAATTTCATATTCTGTATCAACTTTGTATTCAAATGCATTTCCCTTATATGCATAAATTGTTTTTGTTTCACCATCTTCAACTTTTTCTGTGCATTCAGAAGTAAAATACACTTGCACTTTTTTATTATCATTTGTTCTTAATGCAAATAATGTCTTTTCTTCAGTTAAATCTTGATAGCCACCAAATTGTACAATTGACCATCCACCATTTAATTTATTTGCAGTATTAGTTGGTGTATATTTCATTGTTCCTTCAACTACACCAGAATATAAAAAGCCAATTTCTCCAGATACTTTAACAGATGTTCCTTTACTAGAATCAGTTCCAACCAATTTACCATCAGCAACAGCAATAGATATGTCATTAGCATAAACTCTATTAAAAAAACCAGTTGCACCAGGTTGGAAACTATCAATAAAAGCAAAATCAGAAAAATCTTCTGCAATTGTTTTATTATCCTTTGCAGCAAAATATTGATAATTCTTTTTAGTGTATTTTGCATATAATGTTTTTGGTTCTGTAATTGGAGTTGTAAAATCAAAAATTTGAGTTAATTCTTGATCAGAACACCATCCATCAAATACATATCCTAATTTATTTTCAGCAGTTTGAGCTGTAACTAATTCATTATCAAAAACATTTGATGTAGAAATAGTTGTATCTCCATCTTTAAATACTACATTATGTCTATTAACCCAACCAGCATATACTGTTGTAGGTGCTGTAATTTGAGAACCAAAATCAAATGGAATTGTACATAATTCGTCTTTATACCAACCATTAAATCTTTCTCCTTCTTTTGTAGGAGCCTCAGGTACACCTGCAGTTAAGCCAGATCTTACTGATTGAGATGATAATGTTTCATTACCATCTTTAAATACTACTGCATATTCATTTAACCATCCTGCATAAACAGTAACATTTGCTTTAATAACTGAACCAAAATCAAATGGTTTTGTACATAAAGTATCAATATACCAACCATTAAATACTTTTCCTGTTTGAGCTGGAGCTGTAGGTACTTTAGGATTATATCCTGATATTACACTTTGAGCAGATAATTGCCTTGAACCATCCTTAAAAGTTACAACATATTCATTTACCCAAGCAGCATAAACAGATGTATTTTGTTCAATAATTGAACCAAAATCAAATGGCTTTGTTAAATCGCTATCAGCATACCATCCATTAAAAATTTTACCATCGCTTGTTGGGGCAGTAGGTACTTCTGCATTATAACCTGATTTTACTTCCTGTGAGTTTAATTCTTCACTGCCGTTATAAAATTTAACAGTAAAGTTTTTGTCACCATTACAAGAAGCTAAAGTTAAGCCTAAAAATGCAAATGCACCAAGACCCATTAAAATTCTTTTCTTTTTCATTTTATCTCCTCTTCTTTTATCGCGTGTAAGCGTTTTATAACAAGTTCATTATAGCAAAAAAAGTGGCTTAATTAAAGGCTTTTTAATTAAAAACAAAATAAAAAAACTGAAAGATTTTAAATCTATCAGTTTTCATACAAAAATTATATATATTACCATTAAAACTATATGTAAAATTAAGGCTAAAATATTATTTAATATTAAATATTTTTTATTATATTTTAAGACAATTTGAGCTATTATTCCACCAAGTGATGCAAAACACCAAGGTAGGATATATAAAAGCTTTAAATTGACTCTTTCACCATTTTTTTCGTTATCATAATTTATTTTATATTCAATATATGAAATTGAAGATATAAATGCATAAACTAATAAGATAACTGAAAATAATATAATTTTATTTCCTGTATCCATTATTCAACGAATTCAAATTCAAAATCTAATAATCTTACAGTGTCACCATTTTGAACACCTAGTTTTCTTAATTTATCATCAAGACCATATGTTCTTAATTGTCTTGCGAAACGGTGACGTGCAACTTCACTATCAAAATCTGTCATATTAAATAATTTTTCTAAGCCCTTACCAGATACATTAAATACACCATCTGAATCCTTTTCAATATGGAAGAATTCTTCTTCCTCTTTTAATCCATATTCAACTACATCCATTTCATCCTCTTCAAATAAGCTGAATGCTTCTGTAGTTTCTAATGTATCTGCAATTTTATATAAAAGTGGCTTTAAATTCTTTTGTTCTAATGCAGAAATTTCAAAAATTTGAGCATCTACATGCTTTTTAAATTCTTTTAAATTTTCCTCTGCACCAGGTAAATCCATTTTATTAGCAACAATAATCATTGGTCTATTAATTAAATTCATTTTATATTCTTTTAATTCTTTATTGATTGCTAAATAATCCTCATATGGATTTCTTCCATCAACAGCTGCCATATCTATTACATGAACTATTACTTTACATCTTTCAATATGTCTTAAGAATTCTAAGCCTAAGCCAGCTCCTTGAGATGCACCTTCAATAATACCAGGTAAATCTGCCATAACGAAATCTCTTCCATCATCAAGCTTAACCATACCTAGATTTGGAACTAAAGTTGTAAAATGATAAGCAGCAATCTTAGGTCTAGCCCGTGATACTGCAGCAATTAAAGATGATTTACCAACTGATGGGAATCCAACTAATCCACAATCAGCAAGTACTCTAAGCTCACATCTTACTTTTCTTGCCTCACCTGGTTCACCTTTTTCAGAAAAATCAGGACATTTCATTATACCAGTAGCAAAAGCCATATTACCACGGCCTCCACGACCACCTTTAGCAACAACTACCTCTTCATCATTTTTAGTAATATCACCTATTACCTTACCTGTTTCATCATCAAAAATAGTTGTTCCAACAGGAACTAATACATATAAATCTTCTGCATTAGCACCAGTCATACCCTTATTTTTACCTTTTTCTCCAGCAGGAGCCTTTAATATTCTATTATAACGAAGATCTAAAAGAGTTGATAATCCTTCGCTTCCTTTAAAAATAATTGAAGCACCTTTTCCGCCAGAACCACCAAATGGTCCACCACGTTCAACCTTTAATTCTCTTCTGTATGCAACTATACCGTCTCCACCTTTACCAGCTTCAACATCTATTTTCGCTATATCAACAAACATGATAGTCACCTCTTTTTCTTTTAAAGAAAAAAATAAGCCCAAAAAATATTTTTTGGGCACATTAATTATAATTATTCAGCAACTGGGTAAACAGAAACTTGCTTCTTATCTTTACCCTTACGTTCAAATTTTACTGTACCAGATACCTTAGCAAATAATGTATCATCGCCACCACGACCAACATTAGTACCAGCAAAAATCTTTGTACCTCTTTGACGATATAAAATTGAACCAGCAGTTACAAATTCGCCATCAGATGCCTTTGCACCTAAACGCTTAGCTTCTGAATCACGGCCGTTCTTTGTTGAAGAAACACCCTTCTTAGATGCGAATAATTGAATGTTAAGATTAAATAACATAATTCATATCCTCCTAGTTTTTTATTTTTAAATAAGCTGGATATTCAGCCTGTAATGCATCTAATGTATCAACTAGATTATCAAAGATATCTCTAATAACTATATCAGATGTATTAACCTGTAATCTAAAATATCCTTCTTCACAAACTGCATCTAATATGTTGTAACGTTTTTCTTTCATTTTGTCTATTAGATTTGCAGTCATAATGCATGCTGTAGAAATTGCAGAACATACAATATCTTCTCCATGAGGTCCGAATCCTGCATGTCCCTTTACTTCTATCAAGCTTTCATTTTCTTTTCGAATTACTTCGTAAGTCGTCATTTTAATTAAGCATTAATTGCTTCAATTGTTAGTTTAGTATATGATTGACGATGACCCTTTTTAGAAGCTGAATGCTTTTTAGGACGATACTTGAAGATAACGATCTTCTTACCTCTTCCTTGCTTTTCAACCTTAGCAGTTACAGTAGCACCTTTAACATAAGGAGCACCAACCTTAGTTTCATCACCTGATACTAATAAAACTTTATCGAAAGTGTAAGTTTCGCCTTCAGCTACATCTAGCTTTTCAACGAATACTGGTTGACCAACTTCAACCTTAACTTGCTTTCCACCTGTTTCAACGATTGCGTACATGTCGTATTACCTCCTTTTTTTAAGACACACTATTATGGTAGGATTTAATCCATTTTTTGACCATTTCTAAGTGGTGCATGTTACAACATATGTATTATAAATTATTTGAATTAAATAGTCAAACAATTTTTTTATTATTTTTGTAATATTTTAAACTATTTTTCTTCTGTTTTTTTCTTTCTTGTTCTTGGAGCTTGTTTTCTTTTGCTCGCTTCTTTAATTTCTTCTTCCTGTTCCTTTGCTTCTCTTACGCTTTGAACAATTTCATCAACCTTTTTTTCTGTTTTTTTATCAGATACTGAATTGTAAAAATTAACAATTACACTTGTTATAATAGCAACTATTACAATTCCATATAAGCCCAAAATTACAGTTAAAACTCTACCAAGAGCTGATGTAGCAGCATAATCACCAAAGCCAATTGTTGTTATTACAGCAAATGAATACCATAAACCATCCCAGAATGTAGGAATACCTTCTTCTGTCATAGGAAATACAAATGAAAAGGCAATCATTAAGCCTAATAAACAAATTAATACATCCAAAGTATGTGTTACATTTAAAATATTAAATAATACCTTTATTTTTTCAAATCTTAATGTTGGTAATATAACTTTTTCAAATGACATAAATAACATCATTATGCTATCTACTAAAACAATTATAGTAGCTGATACATAAACATTGCTTAAATCAGTTATGCAAATTATTGCCATAGCTAAAAATAACAAACTTAAAAGGCCATTAGTTATATTCCATTTAGCATCCTTACTTTTAGTAATCATTAAAAATCTATTTAAAGATAAAGTAATTAAAAAAACAAATGATGCAATAATGAAAAATAAATAATTTCCTGTGTTAGATATGAAAGCTAATACTGCTGTAATTATAAATAATATAGCAACAATTGAAATTCTTATCATATCTCTTTTTTTATTGTATTTAAAGAATAATATACCGTTATATCCAGCCTCACATAAAAAAGCTATCCCTAAAAATATTGAAGATGATGTTAAATCTCCTGATACCATTTTTCCTAATAAGCTACATACGATTGCCATAGCTGCAATTGCTAAAACATAGCTTAAGATAGTAAATATCGTTTCTCTTTTTTCAATTAATTTTTTCATATACGCTCCAAATTAGAAAAAAGTAGACAAAAAGTCTACTTTATTATTCTTATAATTCCTTTGTCATTAAGTTTTGATCCTTTAAATCCTGATTTGGATCATCATCTAAAACAATGAAGCCTCTCCATAAGAAAGATAATAAATCTCCTTTTAATAAGCATTCTGCTTGTCTTCTTGCAGGATCTTTAGATGCTAAAATAACTGGTGTATATAAAGGAATAGCCCCGTTTTCTTTAGCTTTGTTATAAAAAGCAACCTTAACCTCAGGCTTCAATAAAGCACCCTTTGGAAATACAGATGGTACTACAGCAACAGCGTAAGTCTTTCCATCCTTTGACATAATGATATTAGGTAAAGCATTAGGCTCTACCGCATGTCCTTCCAATTTAAATCCATTTTGAGCAATAAATACCTTTTCAATAAAATCATTGCTCATCATTAATAATTCCTTTATTGAAAATTTAAATTTATCATCTACATGCTCAGGTACTACACCATCTGCCCAGATACTTTCTTCTATCATACCATTATTTTGATTATTCTCCATTTGCTACTACCTCACTTGTTTCATTTTTATTCATTTTATCTGCAAAGAATTTTACAATCTTTTTTGGGAAAAAGCTTACTGTACCAGCAATTACTTGTGGTATTAAAACTAATGTTTCTTTATAAGCTTGTCTTCTTATATCTTCTTTTGTTACAACTGCACCATCAGAAAATAAATATCTTCTTGCTACACAGCCAATTCTAACTGTTAATAATGCATTTGCAGCACCTTGTACAACTGATTCTAAAACCTTACCTAATAAAGGTACTTCTGATATAGCATTCATTGCTGTTTTAGGCATTACATCATCAATTGTTAAATTTTCTAAGCCTTCAGCAATTAGTGCTGTACCAAATACTTGAATAGTTAATTTAGATAAATTCTTCATAGAAGGTCTAAAGCCACATTTTTCAACTAGCTCCTTTATCATTTTTAAATTAACTGTAAATACCGTAATCATATCAAATCTTGCACTTTGACATATCGCAGTTGAAATCATTACTATTTTAGCATTATTGATAATTATTTTATTTAATTGCTTTTTAACTGAGCTTTGAAATACAGCATTTAAATTAACTAATAATTCATCATTAGCTTTATAATCTAAAAGTAATATTTTTTCTTCTTCAGGTAAATCATTATTCTTTACAATGTTTTTAGCAACCTTTTTATAAATTGCAATTGCTCTTGAATCTCTTTCATTCATTGATGTTACAATTGATAAATCAGGAGATTTTAAAATAATTACAATTGGTCTTATTATTAATAAATAAACTAACAAGAAAACTAATATGTAAAAACCAATTTCAACATAAATTCCCCAATCAGCAAATGCTCTTATTTTTTCACCTATATCTAAAACAGAGCTTATAAGCATTATTGCAAAAACAATTAAGCATCCGATAGCTATAACGTAAAATAAGAATCTTGATTTATCCTTTTTAACTGTAATTTTATCAACCTTACCCATATATTCACCTACAATCTAAACGTCCGATAAAAGAATTCCTTTTTCAAAGGCTTTAAATCTTCATATCTTTTCTTTATATCTTCTTTTAATAAATCTTCTTCTAAATTAATATATCTTGCATGAATTGCTAATTCCTTAGCCATGCACATTAAAAGCATTTCATATGAACCAACCTCATTTTCTAAAGCAAGTGTCATATGGATATATGCCATATTATCAATAACTGATGCGATTGATATTCCATATATTTTATTTTCATCATATAAGATGATTGATTTAAATTCAAATTCATATAAATGATCAATCAATTGTTTAATAACATTTAATTTTTCAATGAATTCAATGTTATTAAATGTCTTTTGATTCATTCGCCAATTTTCTACAAATTCTAATATATTAGGAAAATCTTCCTTTTTTATTTTTCTATAACATAATTCATTATTCTTATGATTAAGCTCAAAGCTTTTAGCTTTTTTTAATGCTTTTTTATTGTTTTTCATATAAGCTAAATCAATAGCACTATAAATATAGCTTGGATATGAATCATTTAAAAGCATTTCATAATTTAATTCATTAAATATATTAATATCAGATTCTGCAACTGGAGCGAAATTTAAATCAATTCCTTTTTCTCCTGCATCATCAAATATATTTCTTAATCCTTTAATAGCATTTTTTTCATCCATTGCTAAAGGAGGATAATAGCATAAGCCAATGTTAGGCATATAAAATCTTATATAACAATAATCATTATCATATGCTATTTCAGGACGATATTCATGGGCATTAACAAATAACCAATATGGATTATATCTTGATATCCAATAATGCTTATTTTCAATATATTTTTTTAGTCTTTTTACATCTAAAAAACCATATTTATGAAAATTAATCATAAAAATCATCCTTTCTTATTTTAACAATTAGATCATTTTTTAACAATATCTAAATTAACTTCTAAATTGTTAATAATAGATTTTTTAATTCTTAATTCATATAATCTTAAATCTTTTTCATTCATCTTTATTAAATCTAGATTTATATTTCCATATAGCTTACAATTCTTTAAAATTAATCTAGGATAAATTTCTTTTGTCGCACTAGTAGGATACCAAGGTCTACCCAAATGAGCTAAAGGTGCTTCTGATTTAAATGTACAATATTTAAAATGGAAGCCTTTCTTATTATCAAGTAGGGTAGATGGTGCTGTAAAATATACTTTTTTTCTATTTAAGCCTACAATTTCACAATTTGAAAATGTACAATCGGCAGAACCAAATATAAAATCGATATCTCCTTCAATATAAGAGCTTGATATTTTATTATTTTTTCCATTATCGATATATAATGTGTCCTGTTCTCCTATAAATTTACAATTTTCAATTGATAAATCATTTATTTCAGATTTAAAGGCTACAGCTTGCCTATCTTCATTCTCATCCCTTTTGTATGAATTTTCAAAAGTTATTCCAAATGCTTTAAATCCATCTGCGCCTTCTTTAATTCTTACAGTTGCAGATGTAGTTGTTCTAAATGTTTCTTTTCCATCTCCGCCTAAATCATAAGGTATAACCATCCCTGAATAAGCATTAAAGCTTATTTTAGTTAACTCATCACCAATAAGGGTAATATTTTTCTTATCAATTTCTATTTTTTCATTATAAGTTTTGTTTTCTAAAAGAATTGTTTCGCCTTCATTAGCTATTTTTAACGCATCTTTTAAACTTATCTTAAGCAAATTTAAATCTAACATAGATACCACCCATTTTATTATATCATTTCTGATAAAAATAAAAAAGATAAGAATATAAATCTTATCTTTTCAATAAAATATTATTTAATTAATCATGTTTAAACTGATTTGTTGATGGATCAAATGAAATATTGTTTTCTTTAAAATATTCAAGTAATTCTTTTTTATCTAAATTCTCATCATAGCACAAATCTTCTAATGTTTTATAAGTGTCTCTAAGCTTAGTATTTAATAAGCTTAAAAGCATAAGTGGATCTCTAAATGTCATACTTCTACATCTCCTTAACCCAAAACTATTATACAACAAATAAAATTTATTAAAAGTGTGAAAACGCTTTTAAAAATAAATAAAGGAAAGGACCCTAAAGGGTCCTTTAATACTTAATTTACGCTCTAGCGTTATTAAATGTATTATTAATCTTTTGGATATATTTTCTAGGGAAATAAGATAGCTTAGTTCCTTTAGTTGAATCTTCTGGATAATATTTACTAAATCCAATACCTAAAGCATAATCATACATCATCCAATATAAATCAGAATCATATGGATCTGCGTTTGATGCTTTAAAATCATCTTCTACTTCTTTAGTAAATTCTGTTTCATTTAAAGCAACTATATCAGCATATACATCATTATATGGTGCATCATAACAAACATAATATGTATATGTATAAGCAGGATCTTCATTAGTAAGGCTAACTTCTTCTTCATTATCAACTGATCTTGAAATCATAAAATCAATGAATTTATGAGCTAAATCCTTATGAACTGAATCCTTTGTAATAACTAAATTATCACAGAAAGCAATTGTATCATCAGGAATGAATAAATCAAATCCTATTTCGTATAAATTACCATTTGCCTCATATATAGCATCTTCTCCTGTAATTGCATCTAAAAATGCTCCTACTTCTTCAATCTTAACATCATTAGCTAAATATGCATCCATTGCAGTTGATGCTGCATTTTCAGCATAATAATATAAGAAATCACCTGTCCACATGAAGCCTAGATCAATATTTCCAGCTACGATATCTTTTTTAATAGAATCTGTACCCCAAGCATTATAATTCATATTTGAAATTAAATTTTCAATTAATTCTAAATTTGAATCATTTAATTCAATTTGAGGATTGATTTCATATCCTTCATGTTCTAAATAACGGCATGCTGCATAATATGCATGTTGATGTGATTCATATTGAGCAACCTTTGTACCTGAAGGAAGCTTTGTTCTATCAAAAAGTGATGCCCATTCATTATTGTTTTCAGTTACTGCTTCTTTAATACCTGCTTTTTTAGTTGTATAACAAATACCCCATGTACCCCATAAATAAGGAACGAAATAATTGTCTACTGTACCATTTTGATATGTATCACCTAAATGAGTTTTTAATTCTTCATTCATATCTGAATATATCTTTTTAACACCAGGTCTTAAATTATTACTATCAAAGCTTGAAATCTTATCAAAATCAATTTCAGCTAGCATATCGTTCATATATAGCTTTTCTACCATATAATCTGATGGGCAAACAACATCATAAACTGTTGTGCCTGCTGAAACCTTTGAATAAAAGATTTCATTTGATTCACCTAAGTCCATTTGAACTTGGCAATGATATAGGCTTTCAAAATCCTCTAACAATGTTTCATCAATATATTCTCCCCAGTTTAAGAATAATAAAACATCCTTACTTGAACAGCCTGAAATAGTTATTATAGATACTAATAATAAGAATAAAAAACTAATTTTTCTTTTCATTTTTTGCTCCTATTCTACCCTTGATAATATTATAAATAACAATACCAAGAATCATTATAACAGTAAGTGCTGTAGAGAATGCATATACACCTGGGAATAAGCTCTTACGTCCGATTGATGAATAAATCCAAATACATAATGTGTTATAACCATTACCTGTTGTGAAATATCCTACAACGAAATCTTCAAATGAAATTGTAAAGGCAAGCATTAAGCCTGAGAAAATACCACCCTTAATTGCAGGGATAATAACCTTTAAAACTGATTTAAATGGTCTTACACCTAAATCTAATGATGCATCAAGCATATTAGGGTCAATTTCTTTCATTTTAGGTAATACAGATAAAACTATATATGGGAAAATGAAATAAATATGTGCAATTAAAATTGTCCAGAATCCAAATGCTTGTGAATTAATTGGCTTTAATACAAAAGCGAAAATTACCATTAATGATGTACCTGTTACGATATCAGCATTAAGTAGTGGAATATTATTTAATAATGTTAATTGGTTCTTTAGCTTTGGAGGTAAAAAGAATGTACCAATTGCAGCTAAAGTACCTAATACTGTTGCAATTAATGTTGCAATAATTGATGTCTTAAATGTGTTTAAAATAGCACTATTTAAGCCACGCTTAGAAAACATATTTAAGTAATTATCAAAAGTAAATGATGTAAATTCAGTTGTTGAATCTGATGCATTGAATGATTGAATTGCAATTATAATTACTGCAAAATAAAGCATGAAAATAGAAAATACAACTAAAACCTTAGATATGATACTCCAAGTTATTTTTAAAGCTTTGTAATTTCTATAACCATATTCTTCTATTGTTGCACGTTCATAATTAGCAGGATTGTATACTTGATTTTCCATTATAGTAATGTCTCTCCTTCCTTATCAACCTTATTGATTATTAGGATAGAGCCTAAAATGAAGATTAGGATTACTACCGCTAAAACTGAACCTAAATTATAGTTCATATTTACAAAGTTTTGTTCAATTATATTACCGATTAAAGTAATATTACCATCACCTAATACCTTTGGTATAGCAAAGCCTGAAAGACATGGTAATAATACCATTACAGATCCTGATACAATACCCTTTGATGAAAGTGGGAATACTACCTTCCAGAACTTCTTTAAATCAGTCATACCTAAATCTAGGGCTGCCTCATGAAGTAATGGATCTATTTTTTCTAAAGATGTATAAATTGGCATTACCATAAAAGGTAAATATGTAAATACCATACCTAAATAAATAGCTAAATCTGTACCTATGATATCAAAGCCATGTCCGTTTATGCCTAAAATATCTGTTAAGATATTATTAGCCTTAAAAACAGATGCTAAAGCGTTGATTCTAAGTAAGAAATTAGTCCACATAGGTAATACTAATAATAATAAAACTAAATATTTGTTTCTAATTTTAGATTTGTATAAGAAATAAGCTACTAAATATCCAAAAAAGATACAAACAATTGTAGTTACAACACTATATTTAATAGAGTTCCAGAAGGCTATAATTGTAGATTTTTCTGTTAAAATTTGGAAATTAGTAATTGTAGCTTCCATTCCTTGGAATCTGATACCTTCAGCATCAACAAACATTAAAAATATCATTAATAGTACTGGCAATACCGCAAATAAATATAACCATACAATATATGGTATAGCCATTCTATGAAGATGGTGTGATACCTGATATGTAGGAATTATTCTTTTTTCCTTCTGCATATTACTTTACCTCTTTTGATGCTTCTTCTTGACCATAAAAGGAATTATTATCTTCGTAAATTGCAGAATCGAATAAAGTATATTCTTTCTTTGTATCCTCTTCTGTTAATGGAATCATCTTCTTAGGTGATCCATCAACCTTCATTAAGCATATTTCATATGCATCTACATTAAGGCCAACAATTTCATCAACCTTTACATCTTCATATGTATGTACTGTATATTCTGTACCTTCAATGTCAACTACAAGCTCGAAGTGTACACCTTTAAAAATTGATGATACTACTCTTCCTGTAACCTTAGCATTCTTTAAAGGTACAACGTCCCAGTCTTCAGGTCTAATAACAACATCAACTGGTTCACCGTCTTCAAATTCATAACCAACAACCTTAAATTCTTGACCTAAGAATTTTACAACGTTCTTTCTTAAATAAATACCTGAAATAATATTAGATTCTCCAATGAAATTAGCAACATATCTGTTTACTGGTTCATTATAAATATCCTTAGGACTACCTAATTGTTGAATGATACCATCCTTCATAACAACAATACGATCAGACATAACCATAGCTTCTTCTTGGTCATGTGTTACGAATATGAAAGTAATACCTAGATTTCTTTGCATTTCCTTTAATTCATATTGCATGTTTTGTCTTAATTTTAAATCAAGTGCAGAAAGTGGTTCATCTAGAAGTAAGATTTTAGGTCTTAATACAATCGCTCTTGCAATGGCAACACGTTGCATTTGTCCTCCTGAAATCTTATCAATCTTTCTTGTTTCAAATCCAGAAAGATTTACTAATTCTAAAGCTGCTAAAACTGATTCTTTAACCTTAGCTTTAAGATATTTTGAAATATCAAAATATGAAGCTTTAGTCTTTTGAGCACCTAGCTTATTAACATATTCTAATGCATCTTCTTCAACTTTTTCTTTTCCACCATAGAATCCAATCATAAATTTTCTTCCACGGTTTACAATGCCAAAAGCTACATTGTCAAATACGTTTAAATGTGGGAATAATGCATATCTTTGGAATACTGTATTAATTGGTCTTGCATATGCAGGAAGATCATTAATAATTTTTCCATTAACGATAATTTCACCACTATTAGGGTACTCAAATCCTCCAATCATTCTAAGTGTAGTTGTCTTACCACATCCAGAAG
>JAEEGL013957523.1_pt1 | contig 20039 bp, 13 predicted proteins | sample 9134231 | NCBI WGS metagenome assembly JAEEGL01 (sample SAMN16246548, study PRJNA631951) | gut metagenome | biome: gut microbiome; feature: rumen; material: fiber-attached | host: Bos | place: Iran: Karaj | collected 2018-10
ATCCTAAAAATATTGAGATTAGAAATGAGGTTTAAATATGAATTTTATGAAATTAAATATCCAATTATTCGCTCACGTTAAAGCTCAAGGTTCTACTCAAAACGGTAGAGATTCTAGAGGTCGTAGATTAGGTGCTAAAGCAGCTGATGGACAAACTGTTAATGCTGGAAGCATTCTTTATCGTCAAAGAGGAACTAAGATTTTTCCTGGCGTAAATGTTGGAATGGGTAAAGACCATACTTTATTTGCTAAAGTATCTGGTGTTGTTAAATACGAAAGACTTGGCAGAGATAAGAAAAAAGTTAGTGTTTACGAAGTAAAATAATTATTAAGGACCTTTAAAGGTCCTTTATTTGTGTTATAATTGATTTGAAAAGAAAAAGAGGTGACGAGCATGTTTGTAGATGAAGTTGTAATAAAGTTATTCGCTGGTAACGGTGGTGATGGATGTACATCATTTAGAAGAGAAAAATTCGTCCCATTAGGTGGACCTAATGGTGGAAATGGTGGAAAAGGTGCTGATATAATTTTTCAAGTAGAAAAAGGGCTTAAAACGCTAGTTGATTTAAAATATAAAAAGATTATTAAAGGTGATAAAGGTGTTAACGGTAAGGGTTCTGATATGAACGGAAAGAATGCCGAAAACATTATTGTTAAAGTTCCAGAAGGAACTACTTTAATTGATGAGAAAACTGGTTTAGTTATTTGTGATTTGACTCGCGATGGGGAACAATTTGTTGTTTGTCATGGTGGAAGAGGTGGAAGAGGTAATAAAGCTTTTGCTACTCAAGAAGATCCAGCTCCAAAGATGAGTGAATATGGTGAACCAGGAGAAGAAAGAATAGTTAAATGCGAACTAAAAGTATTAGCTGATGTTGGCTTAGTTGGAATGCCTTCAGTTGGTAAAAGTACCATTTTATCTTTAATAAGTGGAGCTAATCCTAAAATTGCTGCTTATCATTTTACAACATTAAATCCTAATTTAGGTGTAGTTAAACTAAAAGATGAAAGATGCTTTGTTATGGCTGATTTACCTGGTTTAATTGAAGGTGCTGCTGAAGGAGCAGGGTTAGGTGAAAAATTCTTAAAACATGCCATGCGTACTAAAATTATCGGTCATGTTATTGATATGGGTGCTTTTGAAGGAAGAGATCCTATTGAAGATTATAAAGTTATAAGAAAAGAAATAGATGCTTATGATGAAAAGTTAGCTAATAAAAAAGAGATTATTATTGCTAATAAGATGGATTTAGAAAATGCTAAAGATAATTTAGAAAAATTTAAAAAAGCATATCCTAAGTTGGAAATTATTGAAGTTTCTTGTATGGAAAATAAAGGTTTGGATGAGATGATTATTAAACTTGCAGATATGCTAGATACTATTGAAGATGAACCTTTATATGAAGAAACTAAATATGAGGGACATGTAGTTTATAAATATGAGAATCCTAAACCATTTACTATTACAAGAAAAGATAATGGTAATTGGGTGATTCATGGAGAAGAAATAGAGAAATTATTTATGATGACTAAATTCCATGAAGATCAAAGTGTAGATAGATTTGCCCGCAAATTACGTGGTATGGGTGTTGAGGATGAATTGGAACGTCTTGGAGCACAACCTGGTGATGATGTAGAAATATTAGATTGGGTATTTACTTTTAAGGAATAACTGGCAAGTTATTCTTTTTTAATTCCTTTATTTATGGTAAAATTTTATTGGTGGTAGAGATGAAAAACAAATATGATGTTGTAATTGTTGGAGCAGGTCCAGCCGGATTATTTGCTGCTTATGAATTAATTACAAAAAATAGTAAGTTAAAAGTTGCTATTTTAGAAAAAGGATCTAACGTTAAAAATAGAGTTTGTCCAATGAATAAGAAAGGCATTCCTTGTCAAAATTGTAATCCTTGTGCAGTTTTAGCTGGATATGGTGGAGCAGGAACTTTTTCGGATGGGAAATTAAACTTTATTCCAAAACTTGGTAAAAGTGATTTAACTAAATATATGCTTGAGAGCGAAGCAAATGATTTAATTGATGAAACTGAAGAAATATTTAACAAGTTTAAAATGGATGCAGAAGTTTATCCATCTAACATGGATGAAGCTAATGAAATAAAGAAAAAAGTTGCTATTGCTGGTGCTAGACTTTTGGTTATTAAACAAAAGCATTTAGGTAGCGATCATTTACCAGAGTATATTCAAGGAATTTGTGATTTCTTAACTGATAAAGGCGTAGATTTACTTGATAGAGCAGATGTAGTAGATATTAAAACCATTGATGAAAACGAACATGAAGTAACTTATAAAACTGGTTCTAAATCTACAGTTTTAAAAACTAAATATGTGATTGTTGCTCCGGGTAGAACTGGTGCAAAATGGATTCAAGAATTAGCAGATAAATACAATATTCCATACTTATCACAAAGTATTGAAATTGGTGTTAGAGTTGAAGTAAGAAAAGAGATTATGGAAGAAATAACTAATGTTATTTATGATCCTACAATATTTATTAAAACTAATACTTATGGTGATGAAATTAGGACTTTCTGTACTAATCCTGGAGGATTTGTAGCTAAAGAAAACTATTATGGATTTATTTGTGTTAATGGTCATGCTTTAAAGGATATTAAGAGTAATAATACGAACTTTGCTTTTATTTCTAAAGTTAATTTAACACAACCGGTTACAAATACTCGATTATATGGTGAAAGTATTGCAAGAATTGCTAATGTTTTAGGTGATGGGAAACCTATTATTCAAAGTTTAAAAGACTTAAAACAAGGAAGAAGAAGTGAGTGGCATCGTATTAATAAAGGTTTTATTGAACCAACACTTAAAGATTGTGTTGCCGGAGATTTAGCTTTGGTTATGCCACATAGAATAATTACTAATATTTTAGAGGGACTAGCGACTTTAGATAAGATTATTCCTGGTGTTGCTAATGATGATACTTTGCTTTATGGACCAGAGATTAAATTCTTCAGTAATGAGATAGAAACTGATAATAAATTTAGATTAGAAAATGATAATATTTATTTTGTTGGTGATGGGGCAGGAAAAGCTGGAAATATTGTTACAGCAGCAGCTACTGGATTAGTTGCAGCAAAGGATATTTTAAAGAGAAAATAACTACAAAAATGTAGTTATTTTTTTATTCGTTTTAAGGCTATTTTGATTGAATTTTGACAGTTGAAATGATATACTTTAATTAGTATAAAAGAGAGTGTAGGGATAAGTATGGCCAAAAATAGAAAAAAGACACTAATTTTAAATACTTTGATATTAGTTTTTTGTATTGTAATAATAGCATTGTATTCTTTAATACCATTGAAAGGTAAAGAGAGAGAAAAATATCTTTTGTCTTTTGATAGTGATGGAGGAAGCGCTATTGCTGCTATCGAAGTAAATGGTTGTGGAGTTGTAGAACAACCAACTAATCCAACTAAGGATGGATATATTTTTGTTGGATGGGAATATAATGGAGAACCATTTAATTTTACTGAGGAAATATGTGGTGATGTTGAATTAAAAGCGATTTGGGAAGAAAAGGATCCTGAATCTGAATATATTACATATTTCATTCAAAGAAATCCTGATGAAGAGGCATCTCCACAAGAAATTAAAAAAGGTGAAATTCCTACTCAACCTGAAGATCCATATAGAGAAGGTTATGTATTTGTTGAATGGCGTTTAAATGGTTATACTTATGCTTTTGATACACCTTTAAACGAAGGTGATATGTTAGTTGCTGTTTGGCAAGAAGAAACCGAAGAACCTGAGGATGATACTGAATATACTGTTAGTTTTAATCTAAATGGTGGCTCAGTTGGTGGAAATTGTGATGATCAAACAGTTATGAGTGGAAATACTGTTTCTACTACTTGTAGTCCTACTAGAGATGGTTATTCTTTTGTAGGATGGAATACGAATAGAAATGCTAAATCAGCACAAAACTTGAGAAATCTTAAGATTACTAAGAACACAACATTATATGCTATTTGGAGAGCTAATAGTTCTAGTGGAGGAGACTCTGGTGGAGGAAGTTCTTCAGGAGGCGGAGGTTCTTCCGGTGGAGGAGGTTCTTCCGGAGGAGGTAGTTCTTCCGGAGGAGGAGGAAATACTCCTACACCAGTAACTCAGTACAATATATCGTTTGAATTAAGCGGAGGATCTGGAAATTGTCCTACTACCAAGGTTAATTCAGGAACTAGAGTTAATCCTTCAAGTTATTGTAATGCAACTAAGAAATACTTTACAGTTAGTTGGAATCCTGGAACTACAACAATAACGAAAGATACTACTTTTGTAGCTAGTTGGACTAAGAGAACTTACACTGTTGTTTGTGTCGATCAAGATGTAGGTGTTGGATCTTATGCACAATGTAAGATAGGAATTCAGGGTGGGGGATCTGTAGAATACCTTAGATATCAGGGAAATCAGTTATTTGGAGAAATTATTCCAACTAATGATTGGAATGGATTGCCTAAAAATTCAAAATTTGATTTGAAATTTACTGATAATTCTGAAGTCTTTGAAGCTTATAAATAGAAGGAGGAAATTATGAAAAATAATAAATTGATGATTTTACTTATATTATTATCTATTACTTATGTTTTAAAAGTCAGCGCACTTGATTTAACTCCTTCTGATGTTCCAAATAACGCAATTATCGTTGGTGAATATCTTTATACAGGCAATATTTCAAGACTTCCTGCTGACGTTCAAGATATTGTAAATAGTAATCCTGATGAAGTTGTCTATAGTCCCAATCAGGTAATCACTGGAGATTTGTTAATGCTTGGAGCAACTACGATTTATAGTGACTCAATTAGTGATATGATAGTATTTTCTAAAAGTGCCTTTGGAAATACTTGGAGAAATGCTTTTGATTCTGACACAAGCCATAATATTAATGATCAGCTTCCTTCAACTTTTTATATTTCTCATGTTAATGGAGTATGTATTGAAAGTGATGGGTGTCCACTAAATAGTGGAAGTGGCGGCGGAGGTTCTGGCGAAACCGTTAAGATTACATTTAAAGATGGTAATACTACTTTAGCTGCAACTCGAATTAGTAAGGGTAGTGTGCTTGCTATTGATAGTTTAATTACTTCTATTAGTAATACTAGCAAGGAAGGATATTATATTGATTATTGGACTACAAATGATGATAATCAGTTTAGTTTTAATACTCCTATAACTGAAGATATATATTTGTATGCTCATTATGTTCCTGTTAGATTTAATATTAATTATGATTTAGTGTTAGATGGTGCTCATTTTGCTAATGGAACTACTGAGATGAGTAAATTATGTGATTTAGGTAGTAATGCAAGTAATTGTACAATTATTAATGATGTACCATTAAGAGATGGATATGTTTTTAAAGGATGGAGTATCAAAGAAGAATCAAGTGATACTAATCCATTAATTAGTGGTGGAGTTCAAGCTACTAGTTTATTAATTCCTTCACTTACAGAATCAAATAATGTTACTTTATATGCTGTTTGGGAACCAGAAAGATTAAATATTAGATATATTTTAAATGGTGGCCAAATTTATGCTGGTGATTTACAAGCTAAATTTACTATTTTAGATACTATTGATGTTGATAATATTCGACCTGTTAGAGAAGGATATAACTTTAGAGGTTGGTCAAGTGTACAAAATGATTTACCTGGTCTTAGTCACAAAGTTGAAACAATAAGTGGTGCTTATCAATCACAAACTTTATATGCTCAATGGGAACCTGTAAAATTTAATGTTACATTTGAGAAAGATGGAAACGAAATACATACTAAACCAGATTGTGAATATGATAGCTGTACTGTAAGTTTACCTAATAATGTAAATTATCAAAAAGAAGGATATAATTTTAAATATTTTAAAGATGAATCAAATTATATATATAGAATTGGGGAACCTATTCATTCTACTAGAGATGTTACTTTAACTGCTGTTTATGATGAAGGTATTTTCTATGATATTAGTTATAATTTTGATAATGGTTCTGTTACTGGCAACTTAGCTTCTAAGTACCAAATGGGACATGGAAATGTTTATGAATTACCTTCACCAACAAAAATTGGATATTCTTTTAAAGAATGGAAGGTTGAAAGTGGTAATGCTACTATAGAACCTGAGACTACTAATAGCCTTAGTATTGAAGGACCTAACGATATTTCATTAAAAGCTTATTATACTCAAGATGAATATACTGTTACTTATAGATATAAAGATACAAATGGTGAATGGCAACAATATGTATCACCAACTAAGTGTAAATATGATTCTGTTTGTAATATTGGTTATGATGCACCTGAATATGATGGATTTAATGTTAAATATTGGCTTGGTAGTGATTTAAAACAATATGGTCAAAACACTAATACTTCTACTTTGTCTTACAACTTAGTTTTAGATGCTGTTTATGGTAATGAACAAGGATTCTATGATATTAAGTATTATGATAGAGTAAATGATGAACTTGTTGAGATGCCTGCATCTTATTTCAAAGAAAGTTATATAACTAGATATTCTAGTGAGTATCCATTTAACTTACCAATTCCTAGTAAAACAGGATATAGATTCGATGGATGGATGAATGGTGATACTTATTTAGGTAATTATCTACCTATTGGAACAATTAATGATATTTCATTAGTTGCTAAGTGGACTCCATTAAAGATCAGTGTTAATTATGATTTGAATTTCGATGGAGCTCCAGATATTGATCCTAAAACTTGCAATCTAACCGATACTAATTGTTATGTAGAAGAAACAGTTAGTGATAATGATAGACCTGGATATCATTTCCTAGGTTGGAGTATTACTGAAGGAAATACTCAATTGTTAGACTCACATAGTGATTTAGCTTCAATTTTAAAAGATGCCAATGAAGATGGAGTTACAACTGTTACACTTTATGCAATTTGGGAAGCTAAACAATATCCTGTAATATATAATTTACAAGGTGGACATTTTAAGAATTCTGATTTAGAAAATATTACATATTATACTAATTTAGATAATACAGCTATTAACTTTGCTGTTCCAGAAAGAGAAGGATATAATCCTGCCGGATGGACTGTTTCCTATGCTGATTATGAAAGTGGAAATACAGCAACAGCAACTGAAGATACAGCTACAGCAGGAAAAGTTGTTATTACAGCTAATTGGACACCTAAACCTTTAAATATAACATTTACAAGTAATGGATATAATTACACTACTGATGTTGTAATATCAGAAAATTGTAATTACGATGGTTGTAATTTCTCAACTGGAACGCCAGTTAAAGATGGTACTACTTTTAAATATTGGAGAAATAGCGCAAAAGGTTTAGTATTTGGTACTACTGGATACATTGAAAAAATGTCAGGTTCTATTGAGTTAGTTGCTGTTTTTGATGATACTGTTGCGTTTGATATTAGTTATAATTATGATGGTGGTAGTTTACCGTCAGAAGAATATAATGCGATTGAAGAATATGTTGAGGGTATAGGAACAAATTTACCTGTTCCTGTTAAAACCGGATATGATTTTAAAGGTTGGAAAGTTGATGGAACTGACGATGTTATTTGGACAATTCCAGAGTCTTATCATGGAGATAAGAGTTTAACTGCTCAATGGCAAAAGAAGACTTATAAAATAAGTTATATTGATTTGGAAAATCAAGTTACTGTTGATGCTCAATTTGGTTCATCAATTACTTTACCAACTCCAGATTCTCAGATAGATTATCATTCATTTAGAAAATGGCTTGTTGCTCATACTAATGGAACTACTTATGATGCTGGACAACAAGTTGTAGTAACCGGTGATATGGCATTTATTGCACAATATGACATCATTACTCAGTTTAGTATTGGATATGATTTAAATGGTGGAACTTACGAAGGTTTACTTCCTTCAAATTATCTTCGTGGTGCTAATAGCATTACTATTCCTAGTCCAAGTAGAGAAGATTATCATTTTGATGGTTGGGAAGAACTTAGTGGTAAAGCAACCGTTTCTAATCAAGTTTTAAATATAACAGAACAAGGTAATTTAGAATTAAAAGCTAATTGGACAAGACTTAGATATCATATTTCTTATAATTATGGTGTTGGCACATTAGCTGAAGGTGTTGAAAATCCTACAACTATTGATATTAGAGAATTATCTGATAGTAATTCTATTACAATTAATGAACCAATTAATGATTATTATGAGTTTGATGGCTGGAAAGTTGATAGTGGTAGAGCAGTAATTAATGGTAATGTGTTGAGTTTTGAAGATCCTGCAGAACCTACTGATGTCGTATTAACTGCAAAATGGGAACCAAAGAAATTTACTGTAAATTTTGTAAATAGTTATGATAATAGTTACAATGAATCTATTCTTTGTACATTTGGACAAGCATGTGATATTTCGAATATTACTATGCCAACATATGAGAACCATACATTTAGTTATTGGTTAAATGATGAGTTAGGAGTTATTTATAGCGATGCTCATATCTATGCTCTTCGTAATATGACTTTAAGTGCAGAATTTATTGGAAACCCAATGAGTATTACATATGATTTAGATGGTGGAGAAGTAATTGAAAATCAAACACTTCAACCTACTGTAAATTATGGAAGTAATATTAATCTTCCTTCAGGTGAAGTCTTATCTAAAGAGAATTATGAATTTGTTGGTTGGTATGATATTACTGATTCAGATGAAACGATTATTGATCATATAGATAATGTTACGGAGGCAAAAACCGTTAAAGCTAAATGGAGACAAGTTGTATTTAATATTACTTATGATTATGCAGGTGGAGCTTTAAATGGAACCTTAACTAATCCTGACAGTTATACTGCTAGTGCAAGTTCTGTTACAATTAATTCACCTATTAAGGATGGTTATACATTTAAAAAATGGACTTCAAATGTTTCGGGTATTACTGTAACTAGTAAAAAATTAGTTGTTACTAGTGGAAGCGAACAAGATGTTACTCTTACAGCTAATTGGACTCCTAAGAAAGTTAATTTAGAGTACTATAAAGATAATGCTGGTACGGAAATGATAGATAATAATGAATATAGTAAACTAGTTAGTTATAAATCTGTTGTTGAAATACCTGAATATCCTGAAGAGTTGCTAGGATTTGATGATATATTCGTATATTGGGTATATAATGGACATGCTTATTTTGCTGGTGATAATTTGATTTGGGATAGTTATGTTTCTACTATTCAAATTAAGCCTTATATAATTAAAGCTGTATCTAATGATCAAATCTATCATATTAATTACGAAACTAATGATGGCGGAGCTACTTCTACATCAAGTTTAGTAGATAGATTCTATGCTAGTGATGTGTTCAGTTTAGGAACTATATCTAGAGATGGATATGAATTCTTAGGATGGTCTACTGATCCTGAAGGCACAAATATTGTTCATAGTGTTAGTGGATTATCAACTTATGCAGTTAATAATACAGTAACTTTATATGCTCAATGGAATACTAGTTCTTATTCACTTAGAATTCTTGATGATAATGATCAAGTAATTCATACAATACCAGTAACAAATGGTATTGGAGTTCGAATGTTGCACGGACCATCATTTGAAGAATATGAAGTCTCTTCTAATGTTGGTGGAACGACATATGTATTCATTCCTTATGATTATTCAGATGGAGCAAATCATTATTTAGCTTCTGGATGGCAGTTAGCTTCAGATAGTAGTGTTACATATCCATATGATTATGACTTTGGAAGTTTAACTCCTGATGGCGAAATGCTAGATATTAAACCAATTATTAATGTAAATGATGTGTTTGTTAATATTGATGAAAAAGAATATTATGTTGATCAAATGGGTAATCCTCATAGAGGTGGAGGAGGCCTTGCACCATTTACTTACTTATATGGTAGTACTATAGAAATTGAATCTGTAGATGGATATACTAAGTATGGTGCTATTGGAAGTGCTCCAACACCATTCTTACCTCAATATGCTCTTTTAGATAGTGTTGTTGTTGGGGATGGAAGTATTAATCTTGAAGTAGCATCAATTTCTAATTATCCTCAGATTACATTACAAGGAACAATTTATAATGTAGATGATACTCCACATACAATTGATACATATAACGTTAGTTTCTATGTAGATGGTGAATTATTTGCAGGTAGTCCTTATTCTTGTAATTATGCTGCAGACTATTGTGATTTTTCTGATTTAGATGTTCCTACTAAAAATGGATATACTTTCCTTACATGGCATTATGATGAAAACACTGATGCTGTGTTAGATGAAAACATGCATTTGTATTATGATGATATTGCGAATACTGAAGTCTCATTTAATGCTGAATGGCAAATAAATGAATTTACAATTAATCTATATGATAATAATGATACATTTTTAGGTTCATATCCTGTTACGAAAGATGGAACGCTTTTGACTATGCATGGACCTGGATTCGATGAACGAGATGTTTCAACATATGGTAATGAAACATATATTTCTGTTCCTTATGATTTCGAACTAGAAGGTAATTATTATTTAGCTTCTAGATGGGAAAACATGGATAATAATAATCTGTCTTATCCTTATGATTTTAATTTAGCTGAGATTGTTACTGATCAACCTGTTTTAAATCTAAGATCAATTGTAAATGAAAATGATGAATTTGTTAATTTAAGCAAAAATGGATATTTTAAAGATCAAGAGAATAATATTCATTCTTCAGGACAGACCGGTGCATATCCTTACTTATATGGTGATTCATATTCGGATTGTAACGATGGAACTACTTGTTATGGAGATAGTGAATTTACTATGGAACTTGAAGAGGGGGATGAGATTAACGAAGATAACATCGTATTAGCTCCTGTTACGGTTCCTAACTATCCACAAATAACTAGAGAAGGTACTATATATTCCCTTGCAAATGATATTGAATTACTTGAAGAGTATTATTTGAGTTTTGAAGATGGTAAAAATTCAATTGCTGATATCACTTGTAGTTTTGCAGATGATTATTGTGATTTGTCTTCAGTTCCAGAACCAACTAAAGCCGGATTTACTTTTGTTGGATGGAAATCTAGTGTTGATGGAATTGAGTTTGCAGAACAATTTCCAAATCCTGGTTTAGCTCATGATTATATAGTATTTACTGCTGAGTGGATTTCTGATGGATTTACTTTAAATTTCTTTAATCTAGGAAGAAATGATGTTGTTGGTAGTGCTCAAATAACTCCTGAAATGGAACATTATTATGCTTGGGGTGGAACAGGAGAACCTGATGAAGATTTAATTTCAGGTTGGACTAATGATCCTTTAGGAAATGATGTTATATATGATTTCTTCTATGATTTTGTTAATTATCCAGTAGTTGATGGGGAAGAAGACTTATATCCTGTTATAAAAGAAGAAGATGATTTTGTTATATTTAATAATCATGTATCATATTATTTACCTGACGGAACTCCTCTTAATAAGGAATGGACAAATCCTTATACTCAAATTGTAGGTACATATTTTAATAAAGATATTATGGACTATACTTTTGGTAAAGATGCTTATGATATTGAGTATTATTTGGATGCTGAAGATGGGGTCCAAGTTAACTTTGATTCACCAATTGATAATGGTTCTGTAGTAATGGAATATGAAAGAACTCTTCCAACTGGTAATGATGTATATACAAGTAATTTATATATAAAAGTTTTTATAGATGAATATACTGTTATATTTAATGATGTAAATGGTAATTATGTTCAGGAGGTAGCTTGTAATTATAATGTAGATTATTGTGATTTATCAGGTGTTTCTCCTAATTCTCCTGGCCAAGGATATACATTTGTTGGCTGGGAAGCAGATATAGATGGTGTAGAGTTTAATGAACATTTTGTATATAATGATAGAACTCAAAGAACAATTACGTTTACGCCTGTATTTAATGTAGAAAACTATACTATTAATTTCTATGATATTGATCATACAACTTTATTACAAACAAAAGATTTAACATATAATAATGGTCATTATTATGGTTATAATGGTAAATTCATGCAAGTTGGAGACGGTATTACAGGATGGACTTTAGATAGTAACGAATATGTTAATGGTACATACGATTATCTTTATGATTTTACTAAGTTTGTTGCTACCCAAGACACTGTTAATTTATATGCAACGCAAGATACAAGTCAGTCTTTTGTAGGAATTCAATATCATTATAGAATTGTTGATACTTTAGGCAATGATATTGAAAGACATGAAGATGCTATTGAATTTAAATATGGTGAAGTAATAGATAAAGATATACTTGATAATACATTTGGTACGGATGTTGATTATTATATGGATAACAGGTATAAAATAGATTTTCCTTTTGATAAAGCTTTAGATAATGATAATTTTGCATTAATTGAAGTATCTGATCCTGATTCTTTAGTAAGATGGAATTTTGATTTATATATTGAGAAAGTTGTACCTGCTGGTTCAATGTAGTAATAATTATAAAAGACGATATTATAATCGTCTTTTTTATTGTTTAAATAAAGATAAAATGTTATAATTTTATATAGTAGGGGGCTTCTAAGTAGAAGCATGAAGGTTAGTGATGTTATGGCAATTAAAAAAGGAAAAAGTTTATGTTTCTTTTCTGCTAAAGGTGGAGTTGGAAAAACAGTTAATATTCTTAATTTAGCAGGTATTTTTGAACAGTTAGAAAAGAGAGTTCTTATTATTGATATGGATTTGTATAGTGGTGGAGTTGCTGCTTATTTAAATCGTAAAAATGATAAGAATATTTATACTTTATCTTTTGATTTAATGAATGGAAGTTTTAAAAATTTTAATGACTATGTAGTTAGAGTTGATAACTATATAGATATTTTGTGTGCTCCAAAAGATCCAAGAGATGCTAATAAAGTAGATGCTAGTCATGTTAAGGATATTATTGATATGGGTACTGCTAATTATGATATTGTACTTGTAGATACTAATCATGCTTTAAATGATGTTAATTTAACTGTTTTAGATAACGTTAATGAAATAACATTCTTTGTTACTAATGATCCTATTGATTTAAAAAATATGAGAAGTTTACTTGCTATTTTAGATAATTTAGGATTTAAAAATTATTCTATTTTACTTAATAATAGTAGAGATCCTTTTAAAACATATTTTAGTTTATATGAAATAAGAAAGTTAATTAATCATGATATTAATTATTCTTTATCAAGTGATCTTTTCTTAAGAGATATGGAAAGAATGGTTATGAGAGGCGCTATTATTTCTTTAGATAAGAAGTTTGCTGAAGTTATGCCGAATGATTATAAAACTTTTGTAGTTATGGCGACTGATTTATTAGAAAGGAGTTATAACGATGAGTAGAATATTAGAAGAGTTTAATATTAAAACTAAGAAGGATGTAGCTCCTACTGATTATGATTTGTTTACTGATAAAGATCTATTAGATGATTATCGAAAAAAGATTTTAGAGGACTTGAGTGATAAAGGATTAAATAAATCAAATGTCGATGCCGATTTGATCAATCTAGAAATTGATGAAATTGTTACAGATAGAGATTTAAGTAATAGCGAGAGAATTTCATTATTTAACTTAATAGAAAATGAAGTTAATAGTAATGGTCCTTTAAATGAATTATTAATGGATGATAATGTTACGGAAATAATGGTCAATAGTCCTTCTGATGTTTATATAGAAATAGATGGAAGTATTGAAAAGGATGATTCTATTTCGTTTGTTAATGATGAACATATAATTAGAACTATTAATAGATTAATTGAACCAGTTGGTAAAACTATAGATATTAATAATCCAATGGTTGATGCAAGACTTGAAGATGGTTCAAGAATTAATGCTGTTATTCCACCATTATCTAAAAATCCAGTAATTACAATAAGAAAATTTAAAAAGAATATAGTTACTATGGATGATTTAATATCTAATGGTACTTTAACTCCATATATGGCTGAATTTTTAGAAGTAGCTGTTAAAGCTAAGTTAAATATATTGGTGGTTGGTCCTTCAGGTAGTGGAAAAACAACACTTTTAAATATCTTAGGTAATTATATAGATGAAAAAGAAAGAATAATTACTATTGAAGATGTAATGGAATTGAATTTAAAACAAAAACATGTTGTTTCACTAGAAACTAGAAATGCTAATTATGATGGAATTAAAGAAGTTAATGTAAGAGATTTAGTTCGTAATAGTCTTCGTATGAGACCAGATCGTATTATTATTGGTGAAGTTAGAGGTAGTGAAGCATTTGATTTGTTACAAGCTATGAATAGTGGACATGATGGTTCTTTAACAACTTTACATGCTAATAGTAGTAGGGATGCTTTATCTAGGTTAGAAACAATGATTTTAATGGATGGCTTAAAGATTCCAATGGGAGCATTAAGAGAATATATTGGAAATGCTATTGATCTTATTGTTTATATAACAAGAATGAAGGATGGAAAAAGAAAGATTGTAGATATTTCTGAAGTCGTTGATAATAATGATTCTGAAAATGCTTTAAAGAATATCTTTAAGTTTACAAGTTCTCATATTAATCAAAATGGAACGGTTAGTGGAGAGTTTGTTTTACAAAATTATAAACCTGAAGTTTTAAGTAAAATTAAAATGTTAGGCATTAATGATTTAGATAAAATGTTTAACAATAATAATAACAATAATAACAACAATAAAAATAAGAAAAAATAAAAGTTTAAGGAGGAGATGTATATATGGAATATGATAGTATTTTACAATTATGTGCTATTATTTTTCTTGTTTTTATGGTATATCTCCTTTTTAAGTATGTTGTTTATTTAATTAGGAAGAATAGGTTAGTTGATTTTTCTTTAAAGGTTAGAACTAATAGAAGTAATCCTATATTAAGAGCAATTAAAAGTACTAGTAGTACTTTAAAAGCAATTCCTTTTATTAAAGGGAAAAAATATAATGGTTATGCTAGATTAGTACCTGGTTTTGATGACGGGTATGATATTATTTCTAGTAAAGTTTTATGTAGTTTGTTTATGTTGTTCTTATATGTGTTTGTTTCAGTGCTTTATAAGAGCAATATTAATATTACAGTTGTTTTAATCACATTAATACTTGGTTATGTAATACTTGATTTTTATTATATTTATAATAGCCGTAACGTTAGTAAGTTAGTTAGTAAAGATATGCTAGGTGCAGTTATTATTATGAATAATGACTTTAAAGCGAATCGAAGTGTAGAACAAGCTATTAATGATGTTATAGAAAGAAAAACAGGACCTATTAGTAAAGAATTTAAAAAAGTATTAGACGATACTGAATTAGGTTTAAGTTATGGCGATGCTTTTATGAGAATGTATAAAAGGACAAAGATAGATTGTGTACTTGATATAAGTCATGCATTTTCGTTGTATACAATGATTGGATCTGATTTAATCGAAATATTTGATACTATTGAAGAAAAGATTATTGAGGAAGAAAAATTCTTAATTCATGTTAGAGCTATTAAAGTTTTTAATAAACTATTTAAATTATTATTTAATGTAATGCCAATATTAATTGTTGCTTTGATGTTTTTATTAAACGAAAAATATTTAAAGTTAATTATGGGTGGTAAAGGAATAGTATTTATTTGTTTATTGGTTTTATTATTTATAGTATATATTGTTACTATTAATAAAATAGTAAGGAGATATAATTATGATAATAAATAACAAGATGTATAAAAAAATAGAAAAAAAGATTAATTATGCTAATATTAAGATTAAACCAATGGCTTTTATTTATATTAGAATAATAATGACAATTGCTGTATTTTTGTTAGTGTTATTATCTAATAAATATGGTTATATCTTTGGACCTATAGTTGCTATAATTTTGTATTTCTTATTTGAGTATATTTGTTTAGATCGAAAAATAATAGAAAGAATGGAAAAATTAGAAAAAGATGCTTTAGAGTTTTTCCCAATATTTAATGTAGTATTTAAAAATGGTAAGAACGTTAAAAGTGCAATTGAAAAGACAATAGAAATTGTCGATAATGATTTAAGTAATGAATTTAAATTAGTGTTAGAAGATGTTAATTTGGGAAAAAGTTTAGATGAAACACTTCTTAATTTAAATAAGAGAATACCTAGTATTATGGTTAATAATATTATTACTGATTTGACTGAATCTAATAGATTAGGAAACAATATTAGTGATAGTATTAATCTTCAATTGGATTTAATTAATGAAAAGAAGAAAAAGAATTATTTAACAGATTTAAAAACAATTCCTTTTAGAATAACTTTAGTATTTAGTATATTTGTTTTACTATTACTTGGATTATTTATAATATTTAGCGTTATATAAAGACCTTAATGGTCTTTTTTAAATATGCTTGTTATGGTATAATTTTTGTATGATATGGAGGTATAGTTATGGAAAAAAAGAGTATTTTAATAACTTCAGTTGTAACTGTATCTCTTTTTGTTTTTGTTGCTTTTTTGTTATATGTTATATATTGTTTTTCTTTTTATGATAGTAATAAAGAAAATGAATTTTTAGTTAATTTTAATACAGAAGCATATGATTTTGTGTATGATAATTTATATGGTAGTGATCATATAACTAAAGAAGAATATAATTATAGTGTTAATTTAATGTTTAAAAAAAATATGTTAAATGAAATATATGATTTATATTATAGTGATTTAGATAAAGAAGAATTTTTGGATAGTTACTATTTTGGTAATAATGTAAAACCTAAGGATATTAAGTTTATTAAAGAAGGAAAAACTAATTTATTTAGGAGAAGAAGTATTCTTTACTATAGTATTAAGATTACTAGTAATAGTGGAGTTAAGACTGATTTTGGAATTAGAAATGATATTCAGTTATTGCTTAGTGATGATAGTCATTTAATTGTAGATGATAGAGAATGTGATATTAAGGAAAATGTTTGCTTAATTCCTTATGTTTTAGGAGGATTACATACTTTAAAATATGAAGTGGGTGGAATTAAGTATTTTGGTTTATTATTAATAAATGAGGATAACATGAAGGTAGATGTATCTACTTTAGGTACTTTAGTAAGAATTAATACGCCAGAAGAAACGTTAGATGATATTGATATTAATTTTGATGAATAGATGAAATCTATTCTTTTTACTTTGATAACGAACAAATATATGCTAAAATAAATAATGAAGGTGAATAAAGATGTTTAATTATATTAAAGGTACTGTTGAATCTTTTGGTTCTAATTATATAAGTTTAGATAATAATGGAATAGGCTATTTAGTATTTGTAGCTAATCCTTATGTTTATAGAGAAGGCGAAGAATATAAAGTATATATTTATTCTCATGTTAGAGAGGAAGAATTTACTTTATATGGATTTAGAAGTGAACAAGAAAGAGAGTTTTTTCTAAAACTTATTAATGTTAAAGGAGTTGGACCTAGACTTGCTTTACCAATTCTTGCTAGTCCAATTGATGCTGTTTATGATGCAATTGAAAGAGAGAATCTTTTATATTTAACTAAATTTCCTAAGGTTGGCGATAAAGTCGCTAGACAGATTATTTTAGATTTAAAAGGAAAGCTAGTTAGAAATGATGATTTATTTACTAATGATGGATTAGATGAATTAATGGAAGTATTAGAAAGTTTAGGTTATAAAAAGACAGATATTAAGAAGATTTTACCAAATGTAGATGCTTCTTTGCCTGTTGAACAACAAGTAAAGGATGCGCTAAAACTTTTAATGAGGTAGTTATGAGAATAGGAATAGATATAGATGATACAATTTCTAAAACTAATGAAAAATTAGTGGAAGAAGCAATAAAATATGATAGAGAAAGAGTAAAAGGTAAAGGATTTAAAGATCCTGATGCTTACTCTTTTATGGAAATGTTTTATTGGAACGTAGTAGATGTAGATACTTTTTTGAAGACATTTAGAGCTGGTAATTCTTTTTTAGAATTAGACGCTAAGGAAGGAGCTCAAGAAGTAATCAATAAGTTATATGATGAAGGTAATGAAATTTATTTTATAACAAGAAGAAATAATTCATTTAAGATGAAACATATGACGAAAAAATGGTTAAAGAAGAATGGGTTTAAATATAATAAAGTATTCTTTTATATTAAAGATAAAGGTAAATTTGGCTCTGATTTAGAATTAGATTATTTTATTGATAATGATGAAAAGAATGTATATGAAGCTTTAGAATATGGAATTAAATCATATTTAATGGATACAAAATATAATAAAGATGTTTTGGATTTGGAAAGAGTAAATTCTTGGAGTGAATTTTATAATAAAATTAAATAAAGGAGATATACTATGGGGAGAATAGTTGATGGTGAAAAAATGAAAGATTTAGATTCTTTTGATCAAAGTATAAGACCGACATCTCTAGATGAATATGTAGGTCAAACAGATTTAAAAGAGAATCTAAGGGTTTTTATAAAAGCATGTAAGATGAGAGATGAAGTATTGGATCATGTTCTTCTTTATGGTCCTCCTGGATTAGGTAAAACAACTTTAGCACATATTATTGCTAATGAGATGGGCACTAATATAAGAACAGCTTCTGGACCTTCCATTGAAAAGAGTGGTGATTTGGCTGCAATTCTTTCAACTTTAGAACCTGGGGATGTATTATTTATTGATGAAATACATCGTATACCAAGATATATAGAAGAAATCCTATATCCAGCTATGGAAGATTTTGTTTTAGATATAGTTATTACTAATCAAGATGGTTCATCTAGGAATTTAAAGATAGATTTACCACCATTCACTTTAGTTGGTGCAACAACTCGTGCTGGGGATATATCTGCTCCTTTAAGAGATCGTTTTGGTATTACTAATAAATTAAATTATTATAGTGATGATGAGTTATTTCAAATAATAAATCGTACTAGTAGAGTTTTAGATATGCCTATATCAGAAGATGCCGCCTGGGAGTTAGCTAAGCGTAGTAGAAAAACCCCTCGTATTGCTAATAGATTGTTTAAAAGAGTTAGAGATTTTGCTTTGGTTTTTGAACAAGATAGTATAGATGAGGAAGTTACTAAGACAGCTTTAAAGAGATTAAAAGTTGATGATAATGGATTAGATCAAATAGATATTCAATATCTAGAAGCTTTAATAGAAAAATTTAATGGTGGACCTGTTGGAGCGGCAACTGTTGCTACTTCAATTGGTGAAGAAGTAACAACTATAGAAGATGTTGTAGAACCTTATTTATTACAAGAAGGTTTTGTTAAACGTACACCAAGAGGTCGTGTTGCTACGGAAAAAGCATATAAGCATTTAGGAATTGAAAAAGAAAAAAGATAGTAAACTATCTTTTTTTATTTTCTTTAATCATTTCAATTAATTTGTTTGTTGCAAAACTATGAATAGAATTCTTTAAAGTAAAGATGCCAAATGATGTAGGAGGTAGTTCAGGTTTAGTTTTAACAAATACAATATCACGATCTTTTATTTCGTTTTCCACGAATTCTTTAGTTGCTAAACCTAGGCCAAAACCTATTTCAACAAAGTCTTCTAATAGAGAAGCGCTAGCTATTTCAATTTTAGTCTCTATCTTTATATTATTGTTTTTACAATACTCTTCAAATAAATCTCTGGTAGTAGATGGTCTTTTGTGTAGTAATAAATGATAACGGTTAATTGTCTTTAGTGGAATTATTATGTCTTTTGGATCAAGGTATTTTCTAGATGAAATAAAACAGGGATGTAGTAAACCTAATTCTTCGTAATCTAGATTTGGATCTTCTTTTGATTGTTCTTTAGCTATTAATACATCGATTTTTCCATCTTTTAGTTGCTCTCGCATTTTAAGAGATGGATCAGTAAAAAGTTGAATTGCAACATTTGGATATTCTTCGTGGAATTTTCTTAAAACAGGTAATAAGAGGATTCGACATAAGGTAGTTGAGATACCAACTCTTATTGTACCGGTATCTAATTTCTTTAAATTTGAGAATTCTAATTCTGCTGATTCGAAACAATTCATTCCTTGTTTTATGTGA
>JAEEGL016994670.1_pt1 | contig 20039 bp, 4 predicted proteins | sample 9134231 | NCBI WGS metagenome assembly JAEEGL01 (sample SAMN16246548, study PRJNA631951) | gut metagenome | biome: gut microbiome; feature: rumen; material: fiber-attached | host: Bos | place: Iran: Karaj | collected 2018-10
AATTCAGATTCAAACAATAATAATGATAATGTTAATAATTATTTTAAAGATAATGATAATGATGATTCAAATCAAAAAAATGATAATGATAATGATAATGGTAATTATTGTTTTAAAGATAGTGATAATGATGATTCAAATCAGAATAATGATAATCATCATAATAATTATAAAGTTAATAATAAATTTAAAAAAAATAATTCAAATTATTTAAATTCAAATTATATTAATAAGGAAAATTATAATGAAAGGAATGAAATAAATTTAGATCAATTAAATAATTCTATTAATAATATAAATAATACTGAAATGATTATAAAAAAATTAAAAAAATATGAAGAAAATAATATATCAAAATATGAGGAAAATAAAAATAAATCAGATATTTTAATAATTAAAGGAATAATAGATAATTATATGATTTTCAAAAATAATGATAATATTTCAATAAATTATATTGGTACAAAATATATAAAAAGTTTAAGAATTGATAATCGCAATTTTATTATTTATAATAATCATATTTTAATTTCAAATAATAAAGTAATTGAATTTTTGTCTGTACCAGATTTATTAAAAGTTAGTGAAGTTGAAGTTAGTTTTCCAATAATTGATTTTGTTATTCCTAATAAACATATGATTTTATTAATTGGAAAAAATTCTATTGAACAATTAGAATTAAATACTTGGAAAAGAGTTTCTAAACTTATAGATGATGAATTCAATTTTGAAGATGAAGATATTAGTATTGTAGGAAATGGTAATGAATTATATATGTTTGATAAAGAAGATATTTATAAATTTGAGAAAACATTTTAATTATTTTTAAAATTTTAAATCACAAAATATATATATAGTATGAATTCTAATTTAAAAAAGTTATCAAAATTATTGGGGATTGGGCCCAATCCCCAATCCCCATTATATTATTATTTTTTTTCTTCTTTTTTTTCATTTTTTTATGATAAATTAATTAATAAATCTAAAAAATAATTATTTATTAATATAATGGAAAATGATATTTCACAAACAAATTCAAAATCCCCAGAAGATCAAACATTAGATAAAATATTAAATGAGCTTAATATAAAAGGAGAAATAACTAATTCAGCTCATCCTCTTGTTAATTACATAAAAAATAATAAGAATAAAATGAATAGCTCTAGAATTAAAAATTCATATATAAAAAATGCTGAATGGAAAGAATATAAAAAAGATAAGGATGATATCTATTTATTTAGGATTGTTAATAGAATTAACAAAAATGTTAAATCTTTAATTATTAACGAATATAAAATTCATGAAGAAAACCCAGACCTAAATTATTGCTCACCTCAGTTTATTTGCTATTATTTTTCTAATTTTCTTAATTTTTCATTATTTAAATTTACTGATTATTATACATTTGAAGAAATTTTGGAAAAAAAAGTTGTAAAAGATTTTTCTCAAAAAGATTTACTATTATCAGTTTCTGAAACAATAAATGTCATTCAATTCGAAGAAAAAAATAAATATTATATTTGCCCTTTTTTAACTCCTTCAAATTTATTATACACAGAATCATCAGGTAAAGAATATTTTAACTTAACTGAATTATTTTTAGAATCTGATTCAATTGATAAAGAAATTGAAGTTGAATTAAATATAACCAGTGAATGGCTAGTTTATGAATTTCAATCTCCTAAATCAAAAATTACATTTGCTTCCAATATTTGCTGTATTGGCTATTTATTTTATAAAATAATATATGGAGTGAATCCTTTTCAAGATGAAAAAGAAAGAATAGAAAAGAAAATTCCAAAATTAAAAGAAGATTATCAATATAGAGAATTAATAGAAAATTGTATTAACATAAAATATAAAGAAAGATGGTCAATCAATGTTATTCAAGAATATATAAATAAAAATATTTATGAAGAAAAAGGCAATTGTAAGAATGAACCTAATATTAATACAATTGAGAAAAATCAAAATGAAGAAATCTTAGATAATAAAATAGATAATAATGAAAAAATATCTCAAAATGAAAATGAAGATAATCTAAGTATAGAAATAGAAAAAAATATAGAAAAAAAAAGTGTTGAAGATGATAAAGAAAAAATAATGGAAGGCAATAAAAAAGAAAATGATAATATAATTGAATTCAATAAAACATTGGATATAGAAAATATAGGAATAGAAGAAAAATTAGAAAAAAATGAAAAAATAAAAAATGAATTATTGCAAAAAGGTTCAGAAGAAGAAACAGTTGAAGATAATGAAGAAAGTCTTAAAATAGAAAAAGCAGAAGAATTGCAAAAAACAAAAGAAGAAAATGAAAAAATGGAAAAAAAATTATTAGAATTACAACAAAAGATTAACGAAAGAAAACAAAAAGAAATAGAAGAAAGAAAACAAAAAGAATTAGAAGAAAAAAAACAAAAAGAAATAGAAGAAAGAAAGAAAAAAGCAATTGAAGAAAAAAATAAAAAAGAGAAAATAGAAAAAGAAAAGGAAGAAAAGGAAAGAATAGAATATGAAAAATCATATAAGGAACAATTGAAAAAACAACAAGAATTAAAAGAAAAAATAGAAAAAATCGAAAAAGAAGAAGAAGAAAAAGAAAGATTAAAAAAAGAAGAAGAAGAAAAATTAGAAAGAGAAAGAAAAGAAAATGAAAGAATAGAAAATGAAAAAAAAGAAAGAGAGAGAATCGAGCATGAACAAAAAGAAAGAGAAAGAATACAGAAAGAAAAAGAAGAAAAAGAAAGAATAAAAATAGAAAGAGAAAAAAGTGAAAAACTAGAAAAAGAATTATTAGAAAAAGAAAGAATAAGAAAAGAAAAAGAAAAAAAAGAAAGAGCTGAAAAAGAAAAGCAAGAAAAGCAAGAAAAACATGCTTCTAAGTTTCCTAAAGGAATTACATCTTCTCCTAGAGAAAATGATTTAAAAGAAGAAATAAAATTTATCCATTTAGATATAATATTTAAATCAAATGAAAAACAAATAGAAATTTTTGATATATTTGCACCTAAGAAAAAAGGATATAAAGTCATTAATTTTGAAGAAAATAAATATTTTAGTGTTTTCCCTTTTTACTTATTAAAAAAAGAAAAAGAAAAAAACTATATAATTTTTGGAATTAGAGACTTAAAGAAAAATATATTTATTGATAATAATGATATTAAAGAAAATGACTACTTAATATATGATAAAGAAAAAAAACGGTACCAATTAAAAATAATAAAAGAAAAAAAAATATTTATGGAATATAATATTTTTAATATTTATAATTCACCAAAAGATATTGATAAAATAAAATATTTAAAACTTCTTCAAAAATTTGAGCTAAAAGATTATGAATTTAAATTTAATTGTGTAAATGAGGCAGTGAAATCATTAAATTATTATGAAATTTTAAATTTAATTATGGAAAATGGTATTAATCAATTATCAGAATTATTAATTGAAATATTAAATAAAAGAAATATTGAAATTTATCAAATTTCAAAATATTTAGAAAATAATAAGAATACTAAATTCAAAAATAAAAATTTTTTTGAAATGGCTCCATATATTATTTTTGTTTTTTATAATAAAAATAAGAATAATGATAATAATTACAAAGAAGAAAACGATTATAATGATTTATCTTTTGAAGAAACCGATTCTATTAAAAGAAGTCGCTTATTATGTTGTGATAAAAATATCCCACTTACACTTTATTCAGATAATCACAAAAAAGATTTAATCCTAAATACAATTAATAATTTAGGAATAGAAGAAAATATTTTAATATTAGATGATATAAGAGAAAATTTGAAAAATAAATTAATAGAATATAATAATAACAATGAAAAAAAAATATCATGTATTTTAACTAATACTACCGTAAAAAAAATATCTGTTTTAGAATTAGGAATTAAAGCAAATATACCAATGATTATTCAAGGATTTACTTCTTCTGGTAAAAGCTTTTTATCTAAAGTTGCTTGCCAAATTAATAAAAGGGAATTTTTGACAATTTCTTTATCAGAGAATACAACTATAGAAGATTTATTAGGAAGTAACAATATAAAAAATGATAGTTCAATTGATTTTATTCCTGGAATTTTATTAATTGCTTTTTCAGAAGGAAAAACTTTAATATTAGATGAATGCGATTTAGCAAAGCCAGAAATTTTATCATGTATTTTGGGTAGTTTATCAAAAAATGAATTAATTGTTAATAATAAGATTTATAGAAAAATGGAAGATTATAATGTTATTTTAACAATGAATGGAGAAGTGAAAGGATTTAATGAAAAAGAAAGAAACGTTTTAACACAAAATATTTTATCAAAATTTATTATTATTCCATTTGATGAAATGGAAAAAGAAGAATGCAAAGAAATATTTATTAAATTATTAGAAAGTAATAATAATTCTGATGATTATTTAAATAAAAAAGATGTATTTATTGAACTTCATCAAAAAATGATAGAAGAAATGAAAAAAATAGAATATTCTATAGATCCTATTGTTACTTTGAGAAATTTAAATTACTGTTTTTATTTTAATAAGAATCAAATCCCTCCAAGAATAGCAGCAGAAATTTCATATACTGCAAGATTTCCAAAAAATAAAAGATATAATTTTAATAATATATTGAATAAATTAGGAGAATTTAAAATGGATAAGACACTAGAAAAAAAAATAGGAAAAGGATTAAAAGAAAATTTTTTATATTATAATGAATCATATAAAAAGGCCGCTTATTTAGCTTTAATTGCTTGTAAAGAAGGTCTTCACCCTCTTTTAATTGGTAGAAAAGGATGTGGACTAACAACCTTTGCCAAAATAATTGCATCAATCTATAATGAAAATTATAAATTTTTGTTTTGCTGTTCTGAAACTTCTGTCGAAGATTTAATAGGATGCTATCAACCTATAATTAATAATAAAAATAAAGAAAAATATTCAAATTTAAAATCTTATATAAATTGGAAAGATGGTCCTATTTTAAGAGCTTGTAAAAGTGGAATTCCTATTATTTTAGATAATATAAATTATTCTAAACCTCAAGTAATTGAATGCCTAAATCCTTTACTTGAAAATAATTCTAAATATAATAGCAATGGAAAATATAATGTTTTTGAAAATGAATATAATGATAAAAAAAATATGAAGAAGATAAAAAAGAAAATTATAATGAAGTTTCAGTGGAAAAAGGTTTTGTTATTATTGGGACAATGGTATTGGAAGAAGAACAAAATAATAATAATTTAATATCTAAGGCTTTAATGAACAGATTTGTTGCAATATATCTAGATGAATACTAGTGAAGAAAATGATGAAGAAGAAAATGAAGAAGAAAATGATGATAATGAAATTTATGATGCAACAAATAACATAACAATTCCAAAATGGTTTGATGTTAAAGAAATTTCAAAAGAAAAATTTTCAAAAATTCAAATATTATTTAAAAATGAGATATTTTCTTCTATTAAAGATATGAATATGAAAGAATTAATTAAAATAATAACAAAATTGTCATTAACTTATGAAAGAATTAAAGATTTGGGCTTTTCTGTAAAAGATTGCTTTGATCTCATAAATTTTAAATTTGATAAAAATAAAAAAGAATTATATAAAAAATTACAAGAAAAAATATTAAAATCACAAATAAAAGAGAATAATGGAAGTAAAAATGAGTTTTTTTTCGATGATATTGAAAGTGAATCTTGGAAAATGATAATGATATTAATATCAAGCGATATTTCAAATACTTCAATTTTTCTTCAAGGATATCCGGGGTCAGGAAAATCTTGTGCAGCAAAATTTTATGGCTCTAATAGAAGTTTTAATAATAGAAATCATATTTTATCAATTAATTGTCATAGAGATTTAAGATTTGATTATCTTGTTGGAAATTATATTTTTAAAAATTCAAAATTTGAATTTGTTGATGGACCTCTCTTAACTGCTATGAAAAATGGGGAACCATTTTTACTAGATGAGTTCAATTTATGCTCAGAAGAAATTTTAAATAATTTATTGCCAATTTTTAAATCTAATATAAAAGATAAAATTTATTTAAAAGGAGTTCCTGAACCAATTTATATCCATTCAGGGTTTTTATTTATAGCTACAGGAAACTTTTTAAATGAAAAAGGAAGAAAAGAAATTTCATCATTAATTGTTGATGAAATAAAAATCAGTAAAATTGATAATATTAATTTTAACGGTATTTTAGAGAATATTTTAGAAAATGAATATCCTTTAATTTATAAAAAATCTACTGATAAAACTGTTCATTATAAAATTTCCTCTTCTCAAATTTATAAAATAAATGAGGCTTTGAAAAATCATATTCAATTTCAACTTTCATTAAGACAAATTAAATGTTTACTTGAAAGAATACAAAGATTTTGTGTAGAAGAAAATTATGAGACAATTGAACCAAAAAAAATTCCAATAATATATGTGCTAATATCTTATATTTTACCTCAATTAAAAATAGGCGAAAATATGATAGTAATTCTTTTAAAAGAATTTGATTCAATTTTGGAATATAATAATCAAGAAGAAATATTGAAATTTGTGGAATCGGAGGTTGCGTTTGTGAAAACTTATGTGAAAGGAGATAAAAATAGTGAAGAGAAAAAATTCATTATTAAAGGAAGAATTCATTTAGAAACAATATTAGAAGGAGAGAATTTACCTCAAGTATTATTACAAACTTACTTTTGGATAAGAATGTCGTGCAGTTTAAAATCTGAAATTACTTGTGAAAATCTTTTATTAATTGGACCTACAAGTTATAAAGAATATCTTCTAAACAAATGGTTAAAATTAAAAGTTCAAGAAGAAAATATTGATACATTTTATTTAACTAAGAATACTGAAACTGATAATTTAATGGGTGTTTCATCCTTAGATGATGAAGAAAAATTAGAATTACAAATAAATAATTTAATCAATAAGGCAGTTTTTTATTTTGAATTAAAAAACGAAGATATTAAAAAATTATATGACAAAAAAAGGAGAAAAAAAAACTATTTAAAATTTAGTAAAAACATTAATAATAGTTCGAATTATATAAAAAAATGTATTTTAAAATTACTAGATTTAAAAGATTCTTTTAAAAATAAAAATCAAATTGGTTTCAAAACAGTAACTTCATTTAATTTAGGCATTGTATCAACAGCATTTATTTTTGGAAAAAAATTGATAATGAAGGGAATAGAAAATTCAGAACCTTCGGTTATAGAAAGATTAAATTCTATATTAGAAAACCCAAGATATTTAATTCTCACAGAAGATAACCAAAAAATATTTAATCACAAAATAAATATTCCATTTAATGAAGGTTTTTCAATATTTTTTACATCAAGAGAAGTTTTTCATGGTAGATTATCTGAAGCATTTTTATCTAGATGTACAGTTATTAATTGTCCAAACTATAATAATAAAAAATATTTGACAATTAAATTAAAAACTGAAGACAATTATGAAATAATTTGCAGAAATATAGTTAAAAATGAAGGATTAGAAAAAAATATAATTTTTTTAAAAAAAAATTTAGTAGAAAAAGAAAAAAATTTTGAAATTGAAATTTTAAGATTTATTAGATGGTGTAAATCAGCAAAAAATATTTATCAAAATCAAATTAAAATTCAAAAAAAATTAAATTGTAAATATATTGTAGGAATATCAGCTCTAAGAAGTATTATTGATAGATATGAGGCAACAAAAAGAGAAGATATTGTTAATAATTATTTTTATAATTTTTTACCTCAGAAAATATATAATTTAATAAAATCCAAAGATAATTTAGAATTTGAAGAATTTGAAGATTTTCCATTTGAAGAAGTTATATATAATAACAAAAAATATATTAAATCTAAATATAGTGAGCTATTGTTTGAATTTCCAAATGATGAGAAACCAAATAATAGTTCTTTAAAAAGCATTGAATGGACAAAATCTGCTGTGGATATTGCAGATTCAATTTTAGTAGCTTTATTATCAAAAACTATTTTGGTTTTAGAAGGGCCCCCAGGAAGGGGAAAAACAGCAATTTCTAAAGCAACATTCAATCACCCAAATATTGATAATGAAAATCTAAAAAGAATTAATTTCTCACTCTCAACAAATAAAGAAGATATTTTTTCTAGAACAATTCCGAATATTCAAGATACAAAGGTTAAAACTAAAACAAAAAAACAAGGATTAATATTAATTTTGGAACAAAGTTTGAATTCAACAAATTTTTATAAACAAGGGTTAATATTAGATGAAATTAATTTAGCTTCAGATGAATTATTAGAACATTTATATTCATATTTGTCATCATTATATAATGAAGATGATGAAGATGGAATAATTAATGTTAATAATAAAAATTATATATCACCAGATGGAATTAAATATGAAAATATAGGAAATATAGCTGTAGTAGCAACTATGAATGATGCAAGATTATCTAATTCTAGAACTTCTCTTTCAAATTCCTTTCTTAATTTATGTCATTTTTTAAATTATCAAATTATACAATTAATGAAATTGTTTTATTAGCAAATAAAATTATTAGAAATAATAATCTATTAAATGATAAGAATAAATTTGAAACTGTTATTAAATGTTATAAAAATTCTTTAAGCAAAGGAGGGAATACATTTAGAGAAATCTTAAAATTAGGACAATTAGTTGATAAATGTGATGATATATCACTTGAATATTTATTGGAATTAATTTTATGTTCAAATTTACCTGAATCTGAATTAAAAAACTTTAAAGAAAAAAATGATTTAAATTCAATTTCATTTCTTAATGATTTAAAATTAAAAATTGAAAATAAATGTTTATGCTTTGATAAATTCTTAAAATATAAATTATTAAAAACAAATAATTATGAAGTAAAAACCCAATTTACAATATCACAAAAAGAAGCTCTAATGAAGATTATATTAGGTCTTAAAGGAGAAAGACCTATTTTATTAGCAGGAGATATAGGAACAGGAAAAACATTTATAATAGAAAAATTAGCTGAGTTGGTTGGTGCTAAATTACATATTATTCAATTTAATTCGGAAACTACTTCTTTAGATATTTTAGGTAGATTAGAATTAACAAGAGATAAAGATAAAATTGAAAACTTAAAAAAAATTTTGGAAAAATTTAAAACTAAATTAATAGAAACAAAATATTATAAAATAACAGAATTTATTGTACTAAGTGAATATTTAGATATCCCAAAAATTATAGAATTTTTAAAGAATAATAAAAATAATATTTCACAAGATTTAGAACAAGAAAATAATGAACTTTCCAAAGAATTAAGAAGCTTACTAGGATTAAAAAAAAATCATTTTAAATTTAATCTTTCAATTTTAATAAAAGCAATGGAAGAAGGAGATTGGATTTTATTAGATGATATAAATTATGCTCCTCAAGAAATCGAAGGACTTATGTCTTTATTAGAGGAAGAACCAACTTTAACAATTTATGAAAATGATCCTGTGTTATTTTTTTCCAAAGAAAAAAAAAAAGGAAACAAATTAATTAATCAAGACTTTAGATTATTTATCACTTCATCAAATGATTCAAATATTTCTTCTGCAATTAAATCAAGATGTTTATGTATTAAAATAAGACCATTTAAAAAAGCTAAAGATTATGCTGAACTAATTTCTAATAGTTTAATAAATTCTGGAATAGAATATAATAATATGATTGATATATCAAAGAAAATAGGATATGCTTTTTATAATCTTAAAAAAGAAGAAAAGCAATCAAATTATATATTAAAAAATTACATTTTATCAACTGTTAATTTATCATATTTAAGTAAATTAATTATTTCCAATCAACCTATAGATGATAAAAAATTATCTACAATAATTGAATTTTCTATCTTTTCTTCATTTAAGAAAAATGAAAAAAATAAAAATATTGATTTATTCAAAAATTTTCTGAATCAAAATTATGAAATTGAAATTAATCCTATAAGAAGTATAAAAAGAAATCATGAATATTATTTAAGTATGAGTGAAATAAATATTATTTCCTATTATTATAGTATAAATAACAAAGAAGAAAATATTATGGATATAATAAATAAAGAAATTAATAAAATTTTCAATTTTAACTATAATATAAAAGAAGATAAAATTAAAAAATATTTAAAAAAAGATTTAATAATTCAAGAAATATCAGCAAAATTTTTAATTGAAAAATTAGAATTATTTACTTTACATGAAATAAAAGATTATATAGAAGATATTAATGAATTAATAAAAATATTTCAATTGTTTCTTGATGAAAAAAATGAAATTTATGAATATTATTACTTTTTAATATATTTGAAAAAAATTATGGAAAGAACTTATGATGAATTTAAAGATGAAGAAAAGTTTATGGGAATTAAAATTAATAAAATGGGAAATATTAAATATGAAAAAAATGAGGAAAAATACAAAAATACTATATTCTGGTTTTTGAATATGATAAATTCTTTTGAAGATATAGTTCCAAAAAAAATATCAATACAAACTTTAAAAGAAGTGATATTCTGTTTATTATATAAATATTATAAAAAAGAAACAAAAGAAACAAAAAAAAACAAATTAAAAAAAAAAGAATTAATTATATTTAAAATGTTATCAAAACAATCTTTAAGGCAATTTTTAAAAGAAATAGATTTGATATTTACTCAAAATAAAACATTTAAAAAGTTATATGATATTTTATTAAATTATGATGGAACAATAATATTTGAAAATGAAAAAATTATAATTCCTGAAAAATTATCAATATCATTATTGGATAATATAGAATTAGATGATATTATGAAAAAGCTTGAAATTATTAAAGATATAAATTTTTCAATAACAATTGAAATTACACAAAATTTTGAAAAAGAATATATTATTTATTATTATCCAAAAATGTTTTATAATGATGAAAATCTACTTCATATATTTTGGTTTTTTAATTTTTTTATAAGAGATAATATTTCTGATGATGAAATTAAAAAAGTATTACCTCCTGAATTATGTGATTTTAATGAAATCATTGATTATTATTTTAGAAAAAATGTTAAAAATGTGAAAAATGTATGGAATAATGATATTAAAACAATTATTAAATTAGGATATAAATTATTGGCAAGTATAAAAAAAGTTAATGAAAAGAAAGTTATTATTTCAAATGAAATAGATTTATTTCACGATAAAGGAAATTTAGAAAAAATAGATTTAATTTTAAATAAAATATCTTTAATAAAGAAATTTTTCGAAAATAATATGAATGAAAAAGATATGTGGAATAGCATCAAAGACAAAATTAAATTATTAAAAAAAGAAAAAGAAAAACTTGAATATAAAAAAAATAAAAATATATATGAAGAGCGTCTGAATAATATAAAAAAAGAATTAGAAAATTTCGACAAAAAATATAATTTAGAATTTGGTGTAATCGAAATAAAAAATTTAATATCTCAAACTAAGGAAAAATCAACTATAGAAAATAATCTAAAAGAATTAGAATATAAAATTGAACAAATTAAAAAATCAGAAGAAATAAATGAAGAAGAGTCTCTAAAACAAAATAATACAAATGATATTTTGATTGATAAAAATTCTAAACCTTCAATAAAATCAGAAATTTTAAAAACTTATTCTGAATTATTCTCTATAATAGATGAATTTAAAAATATTAATAAAACTTTTATATTTTTACATAAAGTTAATAAATTCGAAAATATAATAAAAAGAAATGAATATATTATAAATGCATATAATAAACAAATGTTTTCAGAATGTAAAAATGATTCATTAGTGACAAAAGAGACTATAGAAATATTTAAACATTTGGCAAATTCATATTTAATAAGTCATGTAGTTAAAAACGATTTAGAAAAAGATTTTACAAAATATTTAATGGATATATTAAAAATTAAAGAAAAAGTAATAAAAGATATAGGGGCAATTTTCGAACAAGAACAATATATTTATTTTCCAACAACATTAACTTCTGAAGATATTATTTATTGTTTTTCTTATGGCAAGGATAAATATATTAATGGAATATTAAATGAAACTGATTTTAATATTCAAATAAAATGTAATAATTATTCAAAAGAAGAATGTTTTCAAAATATAATAAATGAATTTTTAAATAAAGATATAAATCAAGATGATATTAAAATAATAAAAGATAATTTATCCAAAATTAAAATATTTTTTGAAAAATTAGAAAATGTCAAATTTACTTTTAATTGTGATTGGCTGTTAACTCCTATAAATAATCTTAAAGGAGAATCTTTAGAATATCCAAATAAATTATTAATAAAAAATAAATATAAAAATATTTTAAATTTTGATAATAATAAAATTTTTGATGGAATTAAAATATATGCTAAGGCTTTATATGCTTCATTTGAAGGGAACAAAGATATTCCTATTAAATATGAAAATAAAGAAATAAATGAAATAATTACAAATATTAGATTAAATAAAAAATTCAATTATGAATATGGATATAGATTGATGAATTTTTATAATTTTAATTTATTTGAAGATAATGAATCAAAAACAATGATGTTAATTATAGAAACCATTGATGATATTATTTTAAATCAAAATTTAAAAAAATTTTATTCTAAATATTTTTCTTTTATTATAAGTGATATTTATGAAGAGTTTATTATATCAGTAGTTTCATCGAAATCACCAAACTTAGAAAAAGCAAAATAATAGATTATTTTAAATACATTTACAATTCATTTTTAGATATATATAAAAATATTTATAATGAAGAAAAAGAAGAAACAGAAAAAAAATTTAAAAATAAAAAATTAGAGTATGTTAATTTAGTCAAAAAAATAATAAATGATTCAATGGAAAAAATAAGATCTAAAAAAATTGAATACGACGAGAAATGTAAACAATATATTAAAGATTTAAAAATTTATGAAAATAGTCAAGAATATAAAGAAGAAGCATATAAAGAGTATTTGAACAAAAATAAAGGTTTTACTGGAATATATAAGAGAAACATATATCCAATTTTTAATAATAATTGTTATATAGATGAATTTAAAGGAACTAATAAATCGGAATTGTTAAAAAAAAACCATGGTATTATAAAACCAAAAGAAGATCCAGCTTGGTGTCTTATTCAAAAGAAAATGGGAAATAATAAATTATTATATGAAATAGAGTATATGGAAGACCTAGAAAAAATTAAAGAAATTATAGAAAATCATAAAATTGAGAATAATCAATTTATAGAAAAAACTAATTATAAAAATTATGAATCATTACATAGTATTTTAATTGTAAATATTAATAAATTAATTTCTATCTATAAAAAAAAATATTCTCAATTTGAAGTACCAGATATAATAAAATATAAAAAACAAAAAATAAGTTTTAAAGAAAAGATAGATTTACCACAAATGTTTTATCTAATGAAAAGTTTAGGAATTATTATTAAAACATATCCTAATTTATTTGTAATTAATAATATTAATATTAATAATAATAGCAATTTTAATTCAAACTATGAGGTTATAAATGAAAATACAAATTTTATATTTAATAAGAATAATGAACCAGTTTTTTTAAAAAAAAAAATAAATATTGATTTAGGTTTATATATTTTAGAATCTAATATAAAAGATTTAGGTTATTTTGTTATAAATAATATTTTTCAAAAAAATTTAAATTATTTAATAAAAGAGGATAGTAATAATATTATTAAAATAGAAAATAATAATGAATCATTAGGGCCAAATATGGATTTAAAAATTAGTTTAGTATTAAATCATAAAAAACTCAATAGAGGTTTTTATCAATCAAAATTAGAAATATATTTATTTGATAAGGAAAAAGAATTTGATAAATGTTCAATTTATATATTTATTAAAATAATCCCATTTATAATGAAATTTTCTATAAATGAAAATTTTTTGTTAAAAAAAAATATAATATTCATTTCTCATTATTTTGAAAAATTAGAAATATTATTTTCTTTCCCAAAAGATAATTATCCAGACAGCCCAAAAATACTGTCTAATATTGATAAGAAAAAAAATCAAATATTTAAAACTGATATATCCCAAAAAGGAAAAATTATTTTGGAAAATATATTAAAAGATAAAAAAAAGATAAATGTTGAATTTCAATTAATTCTAAATTCATTACCTTGCCTTAAATTAGAAATAAATTTTGATTATTCTCAATATTATGGACTGATAATTTTTACTGAGGATAAAATTAATATAGAATCTATTAAAATATTAAAAAATATGACAAAAGATATTTTCTTATTTAATATGACTAATAAAGAAATGAAGTTAAATTATGAATATATAAAAGATATTATTGAATTAAATTTTTTAGAAGAAATAATTTACCCAGGAAAGCATATAAAAATTCAAATTAAAAATATTAATATAAATAAAGAAAATATTATTAAAATTAATGAAAAGAAATTAAAAATAATCAATATTGAAAGACCTACAATAGATAAGAAAGATAGTTTAAGTCGTTGCATTTATAATAAAATGATAGAAAAGGAAAATTTTGACCTATTTCATATTAATAGACATTACCAATTAAAATTGGAAGATATCTCAAAATCGGATAGTTTTAATTTCTCTTCATATTTATTATTCAATGGTGAAATAATTGACAAATCAGTAGGAAAATATTCTTACGATGAATCAAAAAGAAATTATAAAGTATATGGTTTTTTAAAAGAAAAATTTGGATTATATTATATAAATGAAAAAGAATTAATAATTGCTTTATCACTAGAAAATAATTATAAATATCTTAAATATAAAAATATTTTTAAAGATTCAACAAGAGAAGAATTTAAAAAAAAAATAAATGGATATGAGTTTAAAAAAATTTTATCTAATAAAATTGAAGATATTAATAAAGCAATAGAATATTTGATAGGCCAAAATATAAATATAAATGATAAAGAAAGTATTATAAATTTAAATATTTCAAAAGAAAAAACATCTTATAAAAATATTATAATATTTTTATTGAAATATTCTTATAGATTTAAAACATCAAAAAAATTAAAGGATACATTAGTGAATTTTTTTAATGATATGTATGCATTATCTAATAAAACAAGAAAGATAGAAAAATTTTTTGAATCTAATATAGAAGATAAAAACATAAAAATGATTTTGGAAAAATTAAGTTATATAATTTCCTTTGTATTATTATGTATATCTCCTGGAGAAATAATAGAATACGAATATAAATTAATAAAAGAAAAGAAATATAATAATAAAAGTAATCTATTTAATGAAAACCTAAAATTTTTAGAAAAAGAATTTAAATCACATTTTGATTTAAAAGACAATATATTTGATAAAAATATAATATATTATAATAATCAAATATCGTTTCAAGAAGATAATGATTTATTCACTATAATTGAGAAACAATTAAATGAAAAAGAAAATACTATTAATATTGGTGAAAAAAATGAAGAAGTTGATATTGAATTTTTAGAAAATGCATATTTAGAAATCTCTAATATAATGGATGAAATCTCTAGTAATAAAATAAATATATCTAATTTACTTTTATTTTTACAAAGATGTGAAAAATATTTATATAAAATGCCATATATTTTATCAAAAAAAGAAAATAAAAATTTAAATACATATATTAAAGGTTTATATATAATATATGATTATTTAAAAAAATTAAAAGAGAAGGAAATTCGATTTACAAAATTTTGTCGTGTAATGGAAAAATACTGGAAAGATTTTGGAATCTTTATAAATAAAATTAAAGATATTAAAACCTTAAATTTTAAAAATAAATTTACTAATATAAAACCATATGATTCATCAATTAATAATACACCAGCTGTTACTCATAAAAAAAAATCAGGTTCACGAAATCCAAACTTTATTAATAATAGATATTTTATTCCAAACAGGGCAATTACAGATAATAATATTGGATATGATATTGAAACAAATAATTATGAAAACATAAATAAAGTAGAATACGATAAATATAAAGGAGAAGAAAAAAAAGAAAAATATAAAATAAATTATAACATTCAAGAATTTTCTTCTGATGAAAAAAAGTCTTTAATATCTCTTGAAGGATTAAATGGAGATTATAATAAAAAAAATAATAATAAAAATTTGATTGATAATCAAGAAAAAATAAATTTAAATAATGATTTAACTGACTTTAGTCAGAATAAGGATTATAAACAAAAATTATTAGATATAAAACAAATTACAAAATTATATGAAAAGAATAATTCTACAACTACAATAATATTAAAAGATATTATAGAAATAGTAAAACAAGAAAAGCAAAAATATTCAATAATTAGAGAAAATAGTATGATTGAAGATTTAATATATTCTTGTGATGAAACAATAAATTTCAAAGAAAACAATTTAAATTCAGATTTTCTTAAAATTTACTCTTACGGAAGTTCTTTATTACAAAATATAATATCTAATTTAATCAGGAAAAAGATATTAATTTTTAATGAAAAAGAAATATTGCCAAAAACTTTAGAGGATAGCTACTTAGATATTTTAATAGATATATCTCAAATGATGTCAGAAGAACAAAGAATTTCTTCTTTATTGATTTGTACAGGATTAGCATTATCATTTAGTAGATATGGTGTAAAAATAAGAATTTCAGTTTTTGGAGAAAGAGATAATGTTTGGATTCTATCAAAAGAATTTTCTTCAGATAATATTATAGAACAATTATTCAGATTAAGAGATGCTCTATCTTCAACAAAAAGAATTCAATCATTTCCTGCTGATGCCCTAAGAAAATTAAAAAACTCTTTTCTAAAGAATAATGATGGCAAATATATACAAATTTTAATCTCAAATTTAATTTCATCACAAGTTGTAGATAAGAAATTAGATTGGAATATTTTAGGACAAATAATTGTTGTTTTTGCATTAAAATCATCTTTTGATAAAGAATTTATAAAAGAAAATAAAGATATCTATGAAAATATTTTAAAAATAAAAAGCTCTGAGAAAGGCCAAATAATTCAACAATTTTTTGAATCAGAACAAATAATTACTCAAACTGCAGATTATTATAATTTAATAAATCCAATTATAAATTATTTATTGTCTGATAATAATTTTAACGAAAAATATAATAGAGAAATTAAAGTTTATGATAAAGCTTCTAATAATATTTCATCATATGATAATTTTGCAAATTTAGAATATTTAAAAAATCTTATAAATGAAAATGAAACAGAAGAAAAATATTTTTCTCAAAATATTCCATTTTCAATGATGAAATTATCTAAAAATATTAATGAAATTCAAATTATGACTCATTTGCCAAATTCTATTGAATTAGAAAAATTATCTTCTAAAAATTTATATATAAAGGATAATTCAATGGAGAAAATCGTTTTATTTGTTAGAAATTTATTAACACCTCTATTTCGCCAAATTTTATTTCCAAATTCTGTGGCTGGAAAAATACCTTGTTCTTCAGGAGGAAGTCTTTCAATCCAAGGAATTAAAAAATGGAGCTGTTCTGGATTCACTTACACATATATTTTTGAGAAGCAAGGAGGAAAAAAAAAAAAAAAATATAATATAAGTTTTATTATTGATCTTTCCCAATCAGTTCTTTTATTATGTAACTATTCTCATACTATCGTAACAATAGTACTTTTATTAATTGCTCCATCAACAGTAGAAGATAATGATGAAATATTTATAGATGTTATATTTAATGGTATCGATGGAATTAAAATTATTGATTTTAATTCTAAATGTACTATTTTTCAAAATATATTGAAGATAAATGAATTAATTGATATTATTAATAAAGAAATTAATTTTTCTTGTTGCCCTGGGAGTTGCTTATATACAGCATATCAATTATTATTAAACAGAAGAGATTCTAAAAAAATTATTTTAATAACTGATGGCTTTGTGAAGAATAAATATGAAATTGATTTAGTGTTATATTTAATACAAAAATGTGAAAATGCTGGTATTGAGCTTATAACAATAGGAGTTGGTTCTTTTCCAAATGGAATAAAAGATATATATCCTAATTGTTGTTATTCGCCTTCCATAAGAACTTTAAATGACTCTTTGTATTCATGTTTATTTTTTTCTAAAAGTAATAATTCTAATACCATAGATAGTAAATTATTCCTGAATAATGAAGATAAAAATCTATCTGAAAAATTATCTCTAATTATAAAGGAAATACCCAAAGATGAAAAATTAAAAAAAAGTATCGATAATAGACAATTTAAAATTATCAATATGATAATTAATGAAAATATAAATATTTCAAAATTTGAAAAATTTATAGAAAATCCAGAAGATGAACCTTATTATAATATTTTTGATAGTTATAAAATTTTAATAGCTATTTTATATCTTGGAAATGATAAGCATGATAAAAATATAACCACTGAAGTATTTGAAAACAATGCTGGTAAGGCATTAAAAAGGAAAGGTTTTAAATATGATATAGTATATAGTTATGGAGAAGGGATAAAAAAATTAATTGCTTCAGAGAAAGGAAATTGTCCATATTCAGAAACATGGATTTTTTGCAGTAAGGGAGATGGCTCTCTCCCAGAAAAGGCAGAAGATAAAGATTCAAATAAAATAATAATATTTTTAAAAATAGTTGCAGAATTTAATAAAAAAGGCGGAGCACTATTTTTATTTTGTGATAATTATCCATTTGTTTTAGAAACAAATCTCCTTTTGAAACAATATTTAGAATTTGAAGAAGGAAAAGTTAACTTTGAAATGAAAGGAAATTATAATAATGACAATCCTGAAGAAAGATTTATTTATGTTAAAGGTAAGCAAAAAAGTAAAAATGGATATTTTCAACCTGAACATTTTTATGAAAGTCCTGGGGAGGCAGATAGATTATCTTTAAGAATTGGTTTAAATAAATTTAGTGAAGGAATTACATTATCTTATGCTGAAACTTTTGATAATTCTGAAAATTATAAACCTTTCACTCCATTTGCATATTTATCAGACCCAACAAAATTAAAACCTTTTATATTATATTATGACCCAAAAATAAAAAAAGAAGGTATTTCAAGAGGCCCTATCGTTATACATGGAGGATTTACTTCTGCATTTTATGACTTTCAGGAAGATGGGACTGGAAGATTAGTTATTTCCATTGCTTGTTGGTTAATTAGAAAAGAAGAAATTTATTTAAATAAAAATAAAAAAATAGAAATTCCTAGATTATTTCAAATAACTTCCACCGGAAAGTTCAATAATTGGATTATTAAAAAAATTAATATATATTCTATTTTAATTTTAGATGTATCTGGTTCAATGGAAAAATATTATGATTCTCTTATTCGAATGACAAATAATATAATTATAAACCAAAAAAAAAACAATGAAAATGAAGGAGTAGTAATATTCTTTGCCACTTATGCAAAAGTAATAATATCAGGAAAATATAGATTGGTAAGTTTAGCTGATATAATAGATTCTAAAGTTCTTGGAGGAACTAATTTTTTAAATGCTTTTCAAGAGGCTGAAAAATATATTTATTATAAAAAGAATTTCCAAAAAAAAAGAATTTTATTTTTGACTGATGGATTAAGCGATTCTTCTAAACTTCAACCTATTTGTGATAAAATGATAAAAGAAAACTTTGAAATAAATATAGTAGGATTTGAAAATAAAGATATATTTTCATCATTTTTAAATAAAAATAGAAAAGAAAAAAGTTTTGAACATTTAAGAAAATTTGCTTCTAAAAATTGTTTCTTTACATCAAAAAATTTCAAAGATGTAGAACAATATTGTGAAAAAGTATTTGCTGCTGAATAAATAGTTTAAGTAATTAATAAAATATAAAGTTTAAAAAATTTTTAAAGAATCTAGGATAAATAGTCTTTTTCTTCATTCAATTGTTAAATCTTTTTAAAAATTTATATTAAAAAAATTTTTAAAATTTAAAATTAGGATTATTGGGGATTGGGGATTGGGGATTGGGGATTGGGGATTGGGGATTGGG
>JAEEGL010210802.1_pt1 | contig 20038 bp, 9 predicted proteins | sample 9134231 | NCBI WGS metagenome assembly JAEEGL01 (sample SAMN16246548, study PRJNA631951) | gut metagenome | biome: gut microbiome; feature: rumen; material: fiber-attached | host: Bos | place: Iran: Karaj | collected 2018-10
ATGTGGACCCAGACCGCCATCGAGAAGGGCAACACCACCATCGCCTTCTCGCCCAGCGTGACCGTGGGCAGCATGCTGACGTTTGACTACAAGGGCTTCACCGCCTCGCTGCAGTCGCAGTATGTGTCGCGCCAGTACCTCGACAACTTCGAGCGCAAGGAGGACTCGCTGGATCCCTACTTCGTCAACAACCTGAACCTGGGCTACACCTTCAAGCTGCCTCACATCCGCAGCGTCACGGTGGGCGCTACCATCTACAACCTGTTCAACGAGAAGTATGAGACCAACGGCTACTCGATGACCAGCGCCCTGTATCCCGGCGGAAGCAAGGATAACAAGTACACCCTCTACAGCGATCCCCGCTTCTATCCCATGGCTGGCATCAACGCCCTGGGTTATGTGACCCTGCGGTTCTAAACCGAGGGCACATATCCGTCTGCTGGATAAGGCTGCGTCATCAAGCGCCACTCGATTATAGTAGCGCCATTCAGTCGCAGCGCCAACATCTATATCATTGCCTATCAGTTTTTGTATTCATTTTAATGTTTGTTGATTATGAAAACTATACATCACTGCCTTAAACTGCTTATTGTGCTCGCATTCATTCTCATGGCGATGGATGTGGCGGCAGCCCCTGTCGGTCCTGACGCAGCCCTTGCCAAGGCCACGGAGTTCCTTAGAACCCGTCCCGGGGCCTCACTCAGGTCATCCTATCCTGAAATGAGGCTTGCTCATATTGAGCGCTCGGCTGCCGATGCTCGTGAAGCTGACTACTACGTGTTGAATGCTGCCGACGGCAGCGCGTTTGTGATCGTTGCAGGTGATGACCGCGCGACCAGCGTGTTGGCCTGTGGCGACGGCTCGCTGGATTGCGATGCGCTGCCCTGTAACATGCGATGGATGCTGGGCCAGTACAAGCAGCAGATGGCATTCTTGCGCGACCATCCCGCAATGAGTGTCAACACAAGGACTGCCGACGGGAATAGCGTGACGGTGTCGCCGATTGTCTCGTGTGCTTGGAATCAACGCTCGCCCTATTATAACCAATGCCCGACCAGCGGCACGCAGCACTGCCTGACGGGGTGCGTTGCCACCGCGATGGCCCAGGTGATGTATTACTGGAAATATCCCTCCCAGGTCCCTGCCATGGACGGATATAGCTCTGAACTCAATGGCATTGCCGTGGGTGCCTTGCCTGGCGGCATCCTGGACTGGGACAATATGCTCGACGAATACACGACCAGTGCCACCGCCCAGCAGAAGGATGCCGTGGCCATGCTGATGCGCTACTGTGGACAGGCGTGTCACATGGGGTATGGCCCAAGTGCCAGCGGGGCTTACAGTGATGACGAGCTGGAAGGCATGAAACTGATGGGCTACAATGCCGATGCGGCACTGCTTGACCGTGACGACTACACTGCCGACGAGTGGGCGGGCATGATTGAGGCCCAGCTCGCTGCCGGATGTCCCATCCTGTATGGCGGCGTAGATGCTGACAAGAATGCAGGTCATGCGTTTGTCGTTGACGGCTGTGGCGGTGGTATGTATCATATCAATTGGGGCTGGAGCGGCTCGGGCAATGGCTATTTTGTACTCGATGCATTTACCTATAACGGATTGAAGTATTCCAGCGAGCAGCAGATGCTCTACCAGGTTTATCCTGAGGGATACATGTATGACAAGCACGCTGCTGTTCTGGCCGATGCGACGGGAGTTAGTGCTACCAGCTTTACTGCCACATGGACCGATGAAACACCTGCTGAGATGGTGACCGATTACACGCTGTATGTGCAACCGTTTGACCCGTCGGCCCATGAGTTGCTGCTCAATGAGACTTTTGCTGGCGTCAATGTCAACCTGGATGCTACGACCGCTTTGTCCGCCAACAAGATAGGGGATTATTGCGATAACCCCGGTTGGACAGGCAACTTTGTCTATCTGGGAGCCGGGAGTTGCTTCATTGTTGGCGGCCAGAAGTATGTGGGCTCGCTGACCACGCCGGCACTCAATGTTGGCGCCGATGGGGTGATTACTGTCAGATTCAGTGCGCGCTACTTTGGGAGTGACAACAGCTCGGTGATTGTCTCCTGTGGCAATGTGCAGCAGACCATCGAACTGACTCGCATGGCGACAGAATATGCTGTGGTGTTTGATAACGTGGGGGCTGATGCCAAGGTGACTTTTGGCTGTACGGGGCGCGCCAGTCGTTTCTATCTTGATGATGTGAGAATCATGACAGGAGATGACCGAGACCCGACCGAGGTGGGCGCAGGTGTTGAGAGGCTCCAGGTATTCCCTGGTCTTACAACCCGAGAACATACCGTAACGGGTCTAACCGCTGGAGCCACCTACCGCTATCTGGTCGTTACCCATTATGCCGATGGCGTGACCAAGAAATCCAACCTGCAGCTCGTCACGCTGCTCGATGAGCAGGAGCATAGCTATACGGCTGGTGACGTGAACCATGATGGGCGGTTGTCGATTAACGACGTGGCAGCATTGGTCAACTATCTGCTGAACGAGTCAGGCGACACATGTCTGATCTGTGCCGACGTGAACGGAGACGAGAAAATTTCTATTGCCGACGTTACAGCACTGATCAACATCCTGCTCGGTAGCGTCAACGCCTCCCTCTAGTCTTAGAGGGGAAGTAGCTAACGCTTTCATTTTTCATTGAACTCGCGTTAATAATAAAACCATTCCCCTGCATCAGATGGTGTTGCTGATGCAGGGGAATGGTGTCTTGTTGAGGATATGGTCTCGCTTTACTTGTCGGCGAGTTCTTCCAGCTTGGCAAGGAAGGCCATGCGGGCTCCTTGCAGCAGTGACAGGGCGCGCGGCACGAAGTCGGCGAGCTCAGGGGTGGTGTCGGCGAGGATCTCAAAGGCTACCCAGACGCTAACGTCCTTCTTGCCCTCCTCGTCCTCCATGTCCATCGTGTAGAGCTTCACGACCTTGATGTTGCTGTTCACCTCGTTCATTGCCTTGAGGATCATGTCCTCATTGTCCTCGGTGACTTGAAAGATGGCGGGCATCATGAGCCTGAAGTACTGCTCGTCCTCGCTATCCTTAAAATACAAGAAGTTGAGGCCCTCATACTTGAATGCGATGCCGAACTCCGTCTCATGGGGACGGAAACCTTCCTCGGCCAGGAAATCAATCATCAATTTGTTTAAGTCCATAATTATGTCGTTTTAAAGTTATTTTAGTTTCTAGTTTTCAGTCCCTAGTTTCTAGTTTATAACCTAAAGCCTAATACCTAACACCTAAAGCCTAATATCTAAAGCCTAGTGTGAATTACTGGAATCCGATACGGGGGAGGGCATTGGTGCGGCTGATGCCATCCATCTTGTCACGCATCTCCTCGTATTCCTTGAGCAGGTCCTTGTTGATCGACGGCTTGATGCCCTCAATGGTCTTGCACAGCAGCTCTTGGGTGATATTCTCGTGGTTGAAAGCAGCGATGGTGGCAGCCTCGTTCACCACATAGGCGATGTCGCTGGCAACATAGCCGTCGGCCTTCTTGGCGAGGACTTCGGTGTCAATCTTGTCACAGGGACGGTCCTTGAGGTAAAGGTCGAACATGAGTTTGCGTGCCGTCTCGTCGGGCATGGGGACATAGACCTGCTTGTCGATGCGGCCCGTGCGCAGCACAGCGGGATCGACCTTGTCGGGGCGGTTGCTGGTAGCGATGACAAAGATGCCACGCTTGGAGCAGTTGTTCAGTTGGGTGAGGAACTCGTTGACCTCACCTGCCTGGTTACTGCCCAGGTCACCCGAACGACTGGGGACGAAGGCGTCAAACTCGTCAAAGCACAATACCGACGGCGCATTCTCCTCGGCTTTCTTGAACAGGTCGGCGATTTTGCCCTGCGAGCCGTGGATGTAGATGGAGCCCAGGTCGCTCGCCTTGACAAGGATGAAGTTAAAGCCGGTTTCCTCGGCAAACTTCTCGGCAAAGAAGCTCTTGCCGCATCCCGGGGGTCCGTAGAGCAGCATGCCGTTGGGCGGCGTGAGCTTGTATCTCTCGGCCAGTTCCTTGTCCTTGAGAATCAGGATGACACGCTTGCGCAGCATCTCCTTCAACTCATCCATGCCGGCGATGTCGGCAAATCCGTTGCCTCCACCTCGCTTGATCTCGACGTCGGCACTGGTCTCGCTGGCAGCCTGTGAACGGTGGTTGCTGGAGTTGTTGTCTCTGGGGAACTCAAAGGGGGTGTTGTCATCGCCCTCATCGTCGCTGTCTTTTACCTCGGTAGCAAGCTTGTTGCGAATCTCTTGTGCCAACTCGCTGTTGTCTCCCTCGATGAGGTCAATCAGTACCTCTGCAACCCGACCGTAGCGATCGTTGTAACCGAGAGCCAGACCACGGGAAACGATGGCCTTGAGTTTCGGGTCCTCGATGTCCTCGACGTTGATTTCGCCTTGATCGCTGCGAGCTTTCTGTACGACCTTGATTTTCTCCTTGCGCGGCATGTCAGCATTGAATTCCACATTCCAGGGAGTCTTTCCCGTGAGCATCGTGTAGAATACACCGGTAGCGGCAAAGATGTCGTTGCGCTCGTCATATTTGCCCAGGATGGACTGTCCGCTGGCATAGCGTGGGTCAAGGTCGGCTGTGTCAAACGGCGGTGTGCCCATGAAGCATGACGAGACGTGTCCCAGGTCGATGAGCTCGGCAATACCGCCCGTCTTGCTGCTGAGCATGACGTTGGTGGGGTTGATATCGTTGTGCAGCAGGACTCCGGGACGCTCGTGCAGGTATTGCAGGCCCTGTAGCATCTCGATGAAAATCTTGACGGCAGCCTTAGTGTCCAGTTTCTTTTTCTTCTTGTGCTGTAGCATCTCGCTCAAGAGCTCGCCGCTGAAGTAGGTAGCGACAAGGTAAGGACACTCGCCGGCCTCGTCATTATAAATACCGTCGGCGATGTAACTCACGATGTTCTTGTGTTGAAGATGTCGGCAGGTAGCGATTTCGGCTACTTCGCCGTTTTGGATCAGTTTCTCGGGGGTGTTCTTGAGGCGGTAAATCTTCATGAAGTAAGGATTGCCGCTCTCGTCCTCGACGCGGTAGCTCTCGGCATAGGGGTTCTCCTTGATGAGGTAAACCACGTGCCACTTATTATTGACGATTTGTCCTTGTTTGAGTATCATATGAGGTTTAGAGTTTAGAATTGTCTAATTGTCTTGTTGCGGTTTTTTCTTTGAAAAGAAGATGCGTTTCACCACGAGGTGGGAACGGTTGATCAGCAGGATGGCTGCCATAGCTGCGAGGAAGGCAAGCATCAGCCTCGTCATGATGGCATCTGCGTCATACTTCTCGCCCACCTCGGCCAACTCTATCGGTTGCTCAATGTCGTTGAGTGATGAGAGGGTCTGTTTCCAGCGGATGACACCGTCCTCGAGATAGACAATGGCGGGGTTGCCACGTGCCAGCATCTTGATTTCACTGTCGTCCATATTGTAGATGGGATAGCTCGCCATGGAGATATCTTGCCATTGCTCAATTTCTTGTTGTGTTGCCGACGTCAGTCCCACGACGTCAATTTGGGACACCTGGGCAGCGTCATTGAGTTCGTTCAGGTCATAGGAATTGACGACACCCACCTGTGGCAGGTCGGGGAAAAGCATCAGCAAGATGCGACGGTTGTCGGTCAACACATTGAGGGTGACGTCATTGCCCTGTTCGTCAAGGATAGCGATACCGTTGCTGTCGTCGCCGTTCTGGATGATGACCTTGCCATGGGGTCGACGGCTATGGTAGCGGGTCACATATTCCCATCCGTCTTCCTCGTCGGGCAGGCTGTCGATAGAGAACTCCTGTTCCACACCGTCCTTGCGATAGACAAAGGTGAACTCATCCTCGCCCGCGTCGCTGTCCTCGACATTGGCGTTGACCAGACGGGTACCGATAGGGTAGGGGCGGTAGTCGATGAGTGGTTGCTTGAAGTAGCCATAGTAGGCCACAGCCATCACCGTGGCAAAGGAGACAGCCATCACCATCCACTGCACGGCAGGCCCGTAGATGCCACGCACCGAGCGGTTGAAGGCCAGCAGATAGATGACGCCGAGCAGCAACAGCAGGTTCTTGCCAAAGGTCGCCCAATTGCTCAGGTGCAGGGCATCACCAAAGCAGCCGCAGTCAGACACGGCTCCAGTGATAGCGAGCCACAGCGTCAGCGGGGTCATGACCAGCAATATCAACAGGGCAATCCATGGAGCGCTGCGGCGGTAGGCGCCGACGACGATGGCGACACCCAGCATGAACTCGAGTGCAGCAACCGCAACAGCGAACAACAGCGCCGTGCCAGTCCACTGTTCGAGCCCCATAGCCGTCAGGTAGTCGGTGACTTTGTAGCAGGTTCCCCACGGGTCCACCCCTTTGGTGAAGCCCGAGAAGATGAACACGCCACCGATGGTGAGTCGCATGAGCACCGTCAGCACACGGCACCATGTCTCTCCCTTAACAGCGTTGATGATCGCTTTGATGGTCATTCCAGTTGGCAGTTTTCAGTTCTCAGTTGTCGGTTTCACCCTCGTTGTGCTTGATCAGGGCGAACACGCTGTAGTTAATCATGTCCTGGTAGTTGGCGTCGATGCCCTCGCTCACCAGGGTTGCACCACCATGGTTCTCGATTTCCTTGGTGCGCTGGATTTTGGTCAGGATGAGGTCGGTATAACTGGAAATGCGCATGTCGCGCCATGCCTCGCCATAGTCGGTGTTCTTGGCAATCATCAGGTCCTTGGTGGCTTTGATGTACTTGTCATACAGTTCAAGGGCTTGCTCGGCAGTGATATCTATCGTGTCGGTATAGCCCAGGTTGAGTTGTATCAAGCCGATGATGCCATAGTTGATGATGCCGATGAACTCTGGCCAGATGCCTTCACCCACCTTGCTCTCGCCATTGAGCTCCAGGGTGCGGATGCGCTTGGCCTTGATGAAAATCTGGTCGGTCACCGAACAGGGGCGCAGGATGCGCCACGAGGGACCGTAGTCCTTCATCTTGTTGATGAACAGTTCACGGCAGGTGGCAATGGCCTCGTCATATTGTTTGCTGGTGTTGTGCATGATTAAGTTGTCAGTTGTCGGTTATCATTAGGCAAAGATAGTGCTTTTTCTTGTGAGATGATGTGACATGACTCTTTTTTTTGTTTTTTATACATTATTATAGGAAAAATGAGCCGCGACCACTCGAGGGCCACGGCTCAGATGAAATGTGAGGACAGTTACCGATTACCGCAGAATCTTGCGGGAAATGCGAGAACCGTCGCTGAAGGTGATGACCATGATGTTGACGCCGTCGAAGGGCTTGTCGCTCTCGGCACCCATCAGGTTGTAGTAGTGGACGCCGGTGGCAGTGCGTGATGTGGCAACATCGGTAATCACTTCCTTGACAGCGGTGACGTTACCCATCTCATCGCCCTTGGACTCGCCATTGCTGGCCTCGATGGGGAAGATGATGAACTTGCTCCTGTCAAGGTCGTCATAGTCGGTAAAGTACATGTTGGGGAAGCCCGTCTCGTTACCACGGCGAGGCGCGTTGAATACGGTACCCGGTCCGGGGACGACGTTTCCGTGTTCGTCGGTCGTCGAGTAGCCGTTGCTCGGACCATAGTAGTAGTTATCGCCCGTGTCATCAAAGTCATCCTCGTTGTCGGTAAAGCCGCTGCCGCGAGCATAACGGATGATGGCCTTGAACTTGTAGGCCTGCCCCGGCTTGATAATCTGCCACCAGGGACCGCCACTGGCTTCTACATCAAACAGCGACCAGTTGACCTTGATGGCACCATGCTGCAAGAAACCGTTGCTATAGGGACCATACTCGGGCGACCAGCCACCGAGCGCTTTCTCTATCTCGCTGGCTTCGGTGAGCTGAGAGAGCAGGGGATAGGCGCTTGCATCGATATTGATGCTGCGGTCCCAGTTCCTGGGCGCATAGAAACGTCCGGGATCCTCGGGATACCTAGTGCTGCCACTCTCCTGAGTGTAAGGCGTGTACTTGCCATGCTCATACCCTGGCCATGTCTCATCCTCGTTGTAGTTGTCATAGACTACCCAAGTGATGTAAGCAATCTCCTGGGGCTTGGGTGCGACATAGAACATCTTGTAGGGATGGTTATAGTTAGGCCTGCGTATCGCCTTGCCACCGGTTACTGTGACAATGTCCTCGATTGTGTCATATTCCCAAATGATCTGGGGCTGGCAACTGTAGTTGTAGGGCAGCTCGGCATCGATCCAGTCCTGATGGGTGTAGTTGAACACAATGGTATCGTTGAAGTGGGTCGAGATATACACATTGGGCTCATACTTCATCTCCTGGCCCTTGCCGATGCTCAGCACGTGGGCGGTCGGGTTGATGGAGTCGGTCATGAACACGTCAAGGGTTCCTGCAGGAATAATGTGGTTCACATATTCGCTCAGGGCAGGACGCTGTTCGGGGGCTACAACGGCATGACGATCGTCGTAGTTGGGCGAGATGACGAGTTTCACCCAGTTACTCTGGTCATAGGTCGTCTTCTTGACCATGATCTGGGAGCGGCCTGCAGTGTGGTCGCTGTTGCAGATGTCATAGACATAGTCGGTGTAGGAAGCATCGGGCTTCATGGACTTTTCGCCATAGAGGTTGAGATCCTTGGCGTAGAGTGCGCCGACGATGTCCTCATAGACGTCCTGCTCATGTTCGTCCTTGTACCATATTCTGGTGACGGCATCCTTGTCATAGTAAACACCCAGCAGGTCGTTGCTCAAGGTGTAGCGTACGTCCTTGGCTCCCTTGCGGATGAGGTTGTTGAGTGTGAATGCACCGTCGACCATACCCAGGTAGTCATAGACAGCACCATTGATGTACTCAAAGTCACCGGTCTGCTCCTTGGCCTCGGTCTCGGCATACTCGTTGCCGTCATTGAAGATGATGCCGCCATTGGGTATATCGGTGCCGATGATAGTACCGAAGTCATAGCGCCATACCTCGTAACCCGTCACGGGATCGATGCCCACGAGCTCACAGGGCTGGCCGGGCCAGTTGTTCATCTGTCGAGAATAACCGTCATGGAAGGTGTGGTCAACGCCTCCACCCTCTACTTCGTTGTTATCCCAGGCATAGCAGTAAACCCTATCCCAGTCCACGGTGTTGATGAAGTAGACATAATAGTGTCCTTCCATCACCACGGCATTGGTGGGCAGGGCATTGGCTGCTGCCTCAAAGTATTCACGAGAGTGGTCGGTCAGGGTAGCCTTGCCGTCCACCTCGTCCCAGGTTACCCACAGCACACCGGCCTTGCGGCGGATGGTGTCGCTCTGGAGGGGCTCATTGTTGAGTCTGGTGAAGAACAGCTCGGCAATCGATGCCTCGACCTGCCAGTGCCACCACTTCTTGCCGTCTACCGTCGTGGTGTCGCCCATGTAGGTCACGGGGTACATGTTGCCGTTGTCATGAGGATCCCAAACACCGTCAGCATAGATGCCGTTGTAGGCTGCAAGCGGCCAGTTACCGTCACCGAAGATTTGGGTGCTGTATTCCGTGCCGGGATCCTGGATGAAGTTGTTGCCGTCCTCACTCATGGTGACGTTGGGCGTCTGCTCCAGGAATACGTTCATGGGTGTCAGCTCATAGTAGTCGGTCTTGATGAGCTTGATCCATTTTTCCTCAAGATTAACCAGGAGGTTGTAGATACCAGGCACGAGCATCCTGTACTCACCGTTGATCTCACTCCACTCGTCGAGGGCGATGGCCTTGTTGACCCAGTTCTCGTCAATGGGGAAGTAGTTGGTGACGCCGTCTCCCACAACGTGATCATTGTTGCCGCTGTTACCGTAACGAGTGCCGACGTTGTTCCAGTCAGTACTCAGCTGCGTGGTGAAGCAGAAGGTGTTGTTCACCGTCAGATTGACGTTGTTGAGGTAATAGATGCTGGTGTTGGCATCATACTTCATCTGGACGCCGCTGTTGGGGTCGTAGTGGTACTGCTGCTTGTCGTAGTAGTAGGTACCGATCATGTACAGGGTGCCACCGGGATGTGAGGGCGGCACGTTGGTCAGGAAATAATCGTTGTAATTCTCACCGGGCTCCCTGACAGTCGTCCAGTAGATGTAGTACGTGCCCGGGTCGATGTGGGTGATGTCGGCAGTCTTGGTGTCGTCGGCAACGTTGCCACCAGCGTTGACAAGGGCATGGATGTACTCTGCCGTCAGATCTACACTCAGTTTGTACCATGTGTTGCCATCGTCAAGCACCACGGTCTCGGTGAGCTGGTTACCGGGATAGGTGTTGGAGTAGGCCTCGTCGGTACCCAGACCCCACAGGTAGATGTAGGGCACGGTCTGGTGGTCGCTGGGCAGCACGTAGAACGTGTAGTTGTGGGTCAGAACATCAGCCTCTACATTGAAACGCATATTGGCGGGGTCAAGGGTAAAGGTGACGGTACCCGGATTGATGGTGATGCTATAGGAACCATCATTGCCGTTGGCCATCTGGGTGCTGTTCCAGTTGCCGTCGGGGGTGATGGCCTGGTTGTTGCTGCTGGAGGGACCGATGCGATAGTTGCTGTTGAACTCTGCCCAATCGTTGCCCTGGCCATTGGCGAACACAAAGTTATACATGCCACCCTCATCAACGTGGGTGGTGTAAGTATAGAGTCCCGTCGAAGCATCAAAGGTCATCTCGGTCTCGGGAGCATAGCTCCAGCCCAGACCCAGGCCTTGTGAACCAGTAATGTAGTAAGCGCCCTGGCTGTCGGCCTCAACAAGCGTCAGGTCATAGGTCACGTTGGTGCCATCAAAGTTGATGACCAGGTTGTAGGTGCCATCAACATTGAATTGGAGATTCACATCATTATCGGCGGGATACCAAGAGTCGTCGTCACCGAATACCTTGAACTTGTACTCGCTATTGCGAGCCAAGTGGATGCCGTCGACACTCCAGGTGTAGTTGCCAGTGGTGGCGTCTTGGGTCATCTTGGTTTCGGGACCGATATTGTCCCAGCCGTTGGGGAAGATGCTGGTGGGCGTACCTTTCACGTAGTAGAAAATGGGAGGTACTGTACCAGTGACTTGATACTGCATGTTCACGGCATCGAAGTAGAACTTCAGTTCGCCGGCGCCAGCGGTTACGCCATAGCTGCCATTGTCGCCTCCTGCCAGTTGGGTAGCGGTGTAGCCACTATTGATGGCGTAGGTTGCGTTGCCATTGGTGGGACCGATACGGTAGTTGTTGTTGTAGTCCTCCCAGTCGGTGCCCTGACCATTAGCGAATACAAATTGTGTCTTCGCTTTGTCGGCGAGTGTGGCGGTCCAGGTGTAGATGCCGTTGCCTTCATAGGTCATCACCTTGTCGGGGGCGTAGGAGAAGCTGCCCAGCACGCCATCACCACTGATGTAGATGGTTGCGGGTGCAGTCATTGTGAACTGGTGGCTGAGTGTACCGTCGCTGTTCAGGGTGATGGTCACGTCATAGGTGCCGCTCATGCTCACCGTGAAGGTGGCATTGCCGCCATTGCTGTCGCCAATCCACACACCATCGGTGGTGCCGTCGACGCCATAGACCTTGTATTCATTGGTTGCACCGCCCGTCAAGCTGACGCCGGTGAAGGTCTTACTATAGCTGCCGTCACCGTTGGCTGTCATCTGGGTGCCCTCGGTGGTCCAGCCGCCAAAGCTGCTCTGGACATAATAGGTGATAGCCGGATCGGCTTCGGTCTTGGGACCGTCAAGAGTGCTGCCGCCACCATAAGTGTAGTAACTGGTGCCGGATGAAACGCTCAGGTCACTGGTCTGGCCGTCCTGGTCCTCGTTGAGAATCATGCCCAATGCAGGATAGTGCGAGCCGGTCACGATATACTTGTAGTAGTTATAGCCGTTGATGACCTGGGTCGTGAAGGTCGCATCAGTCAGTGCCGTGCCGGGGAATGCACCCAACAGTTCGGTATTGGTGCCTTCCCACAGGTACATGTAGGGCATTGAATTGCCCTTGTAGCGCACATAGATGGTGTAGTCATAGGTCGGGTCTGCTTCATCAGCCTGGGCATTGGGTCCGCTGATAATGCTTCCGCCGTTATAGGTGAAATAACTGTTACCAGGCTGTAGGGCCAGGTCGGTAGTCTGGGTAGAGCCACTGGCATTCTCGTTGAAGAGGATGTTCAGCGTCTGGTCATAGGAAGTCAAGGTGACGTGATAGTAGGTGTGGCCGTTGATTGTCGTCGGGGTCATATCCGACAGCTTCGTGCCACCCCAATCACCCAATGTCTCATGGTTCTGAGCGTCCCAACCGTAAGCGTACACGTTGCTCACGTCTTGATTGCCCGTGTAGCGCACATAAATGTCGTAGGTATATACCTGGTCTTCGGTAAGGAGCGAAGGCACGGCATTGACTGCATGGGTATTGCTGTTGAAGGTGAAAATCACATTGTAGTTGCCGTTTTTATTGACGTTGAAGGTGGCGTTATTGTCGGGATACCATCCTGAGCCGCCGTCAGTGACTTTATAGTCGTAGGTCGTGCCTGCAGTGAGATGGACATTGCTTGCCGTCCAGCTGTAGTTGTCGGTGCTGGTCTCGGACATCTCGGTGGCACTGCTAGCCGCCCATCCGTTGGGGAAGACACTGGTATCGGAACCCACAACATAGAAGGTCGTAGTAACGACAGGTTGAACCAGATTGGCCGTAGCGTTCACTGCACCTGTGCTATTGTTGAACGTGACGGTTACCGTGTAGGTTCCGGTAGCGTTTACCGTGAAGGAGGCATTGTCGCCACTGGGATACCAACTGTTGTCACTGCCCGTAACCTTGTATGCGTAGGAAGTGCCTTGGGTCAGTTGGACTTCACCGCTGGTCCACGTGTAACTGTTGCCGCTGCCGGTCATCATCGTTGAGTTGCCTCGCGACCAACCGTTGGTAAAGATGCTGGTGTCGTCACCCACCACAAAGTACTCGTAGCTGACCGAAGTACTGCCGTTATAGACGAAGTAGTTGTTGCCGGGATAGGCCTTCAGGTTGGATGTTTGGCTGCCGCTGCGGTTGAAGATCACGCCGATCTCACTATCCGACGAACTCAACGTGGTGCGATACCACGTGTAGCCGTTGATCGACTCTGTCTGGAAATTGCTGATGGCGTTGCCAGGCCAGCTCATCGAGATGCCGTTGCCCCAACTGTATAAGTTGGTGCTGCTGGCATGTGAAGGCGTGCTGCATCTCACATAGATTGTGAAATCATTGGCCAACGCCTGCGGGATGGCTGCAGTCAAGCACAGTAACAGTGCGAGCAGCCTGCATGCCCGTTGAATTGAGATTTTCAAATTTTTCATCTGTAATATTGTTAAATGTATATTAAAGTAGTTATGTTGATGATCTTGATTTTGGTTGTTCGTCTGTCTATGTGCTATAGTGCTTAGCAGTTGGCGGCAACTAACCTGATTTGCAATCTGATTTGCAAATTAACGTTGATATTTTATTTTATAATGTGGAAACTTGTTTGACTTAACATTTTTTATGATGTAAACGATTGCACATCATAGTTGTTTCTTACTAATGGTGTTAGGAGAGTGGTCTGGCACGGTATTTGCTGTTTGTTGATGTCACCCATGTGGAGTGAAAAAAGAAGAATAAAGTGTAATATCATCTCGAGTTGGTGTCGAATTGCAGATTTTTTTGTAATTTTGTCCTTTCAAATCGTGATGATCAATTAATAGGTTAAGCACCAATGAAGTCAGACAGTTTAGTTATTATTCCTACTTATAACGAGAAGGAAAACATCAGGAATATCATCAATGCCGTGCTCGCGTTGACCGAGCACCAGTTTGATGTGCTCATCGTCGATGACAACTCTCCCGACGGCACAGGCGCCATCGTGGATGAAATGATTGCCGAGCAACCTGACCGCATCCATATCCTCAAGCGTGCTGGCAAGCAGGGCTTGGGAACTGCCTATATTGCTGGCTTCAGGTGGGCGCTGGACCACGGCTATGAATACATGATCGAGATGGATGCCGACTTCTCCCATCCCGTTGACAAACTTCCCGAGCTGCAGGCTACATGCGCCTCGGGCAAAGCCCATGTGAGTGTCGGTTCAAGATACTTGACTGGGGTTAATGTCGTCAACTGGCCGATGGGAAGAATGCTCATGAGCTACTTTGCATCGGCCTATGTGCGATTGATAACTGGAATGAAGGTGTGTGACGCGACGGCGGGCTTCGTGTGCTATCGTCGTGAAGTGTTGCAGTCCATCAATCTGGATGCCATCGAGTTCAAGGGTTATGCATTCCAAATCGAGATGAAGTTCACAGCTCACTGTATGGGCTTCAAGATCAAGGAAGTGCCCATCGTGTTCGTCAACCGCGTGCTGGGAACGAGCAAGATGAATTCCAGCATCTTCTTCGAGGCCTTATGGGGCGTAATCAAGCTGCGTTTGGATTCCATCTTCAACAAGAAGCGCTTTGAGCGCAAGCCGCTCCCACAGCAGATTACAGCCGGATAATCAACTACTTTTGGATTTGACACATTCCTGATCGAGTGGGTCAAATCTTTTTTCTTAGTATGATTATTGCTTTGAGATGAAGCATGATCAAGAGTGAAAATCGAGATTTCCAATGATTAAAAAGAAGCATAATAGGGGGTTGAATGCCGATCAGGTGCTAGCCAGTCGAGAAAGATATGGCACTAACGTGCTCACCCCTCCCGCCCATGAACCCCTGTGGAAACAGTTCCTGCACAAGTTTGACGACCCGCTGATCAAGATTCTGCTGGTGGCTCTTGTACTATCGGTGGCATTGTCGGTATATGAATATTTCTGGCTCGACGCTGGTGCTAATGTGATGTTTGAGCCCGTTGGAATCTTCCTTGCCATAGTGCTGGCGACCCTCGTGGGTTTCATTGTCGAGGTCAACGCCAACAAGAAATTCCGCTTGCTCAATCAGACCGATGACCATGTGAAGGTCAAGGTCATGCGTGAGGGTCACATCACCCAGGTGCCCCGTTGTGACATCGTGGTGGGTGACATCGTCATTCTTGAGACTGGAGAGAAAGTGCCTGCCGACGGCACTGTGATTGAAAGTTTCAACCTCACGGTAGATGAGAGTTCTTTTACGGGCGAACCGTCGGCATGGAAAACACATGATACCGTTGCCGCGTCTAAAGAGAAGGAAGCGACTTATCCGCCCAATGTATTGCTGCGTGCAAGTACGGTCATTGAGGGCAATGCAACCATGAGCGTGGACCGTGTGGGCGACAAGACCGAGTATGGCAAGATTTACCGTGATGTGCAGATTGACAACAATGTGAAGACCCCTCTCACGATGCAGCTTGACCGCCTGGGGCGTACCATAGCCCGTGGCAGCTATGTCATGGCAGGCTTGCTCGTGTTGGGACGCATTGCCGCTTTTCTGTGGGTCGGTAGCGAGGGACTGGTTGCTGATATTCAGTATTTTATTCAGACGGTGATGCTCGCCGTCACGTTGATTGTCGTGTCGGTTCCCGAGGGTCTGCCGATGAGCGTGACCCTATCGCTGGCCTTGAGTATGCGCAAGATGTTGAAGCACAACAACCTGGTGAGGCGGATGCACGCTTGTGAGACGATGGGTGCCACAACGGTCATCTGCACCGACAAGACTGGTACGTTAACCCAGAACAAGATGCAGGTCTATAAGTCTCATTTCTACGGACTTGCCGAGGGTGTCAAACTTGATGACCAAGAACAGGGAATTATCATCGCCGAGAGCATCGCATGCAATAGCACCGCCTTCCTGGACGACAGTGACTCTGAAAATGTCGTGGCATTGGGTAACCCCACCGAGGGCGCTCTGTTACTGTGGTTGAGAGATGTCGGTATCGATTACATGTCGATGCGTGACGCCTGTGAGCCGTTGGCTCAGATGCCGTTCTCGACCATGACCAAGATGATGGCGACCGTCATCGACAGTGCTACGGGCAAGCGCCTGTTGCTGGTCAAGGGCGCTCCCGAGATTTTGATGCGTCTGTGTTCGACCGTGGTCGGTGATGTCACGTTCCAGCAGGTAACCGACGAGTTGACCAGTTATCAGAACAAGGCGATGCGCACACTGGCTTTCGCCTATTGTGAGTTGCCGACTGAAGAGCGTCCTGACCAGGTACTTACTCGTCTCAGGGCGGGCAACCAACCCAAACTCACTCTCCTGGGCATTGTCGCCATCAGCGACCCCGTGCGCACCGATGTGCCTGCAGCCATCAGGGATTGCCGCAATGCGGGCGTGAAGGTAAAAATCGTCACTGGTGATACGGGTGGCACGGCTCGTGAGATTGGCCGTCAGGTGGGACTCTGGACTGATGATGACGACAACGATCGGAGCGCCATTATCACGGGACCCGACTTTGCCGCGCTTGACGACGAGGCGGCAGCGCAGCGGGCAGCATCCATCAAGATTATGGCCCGAGCCCGTCCCGACGATAAGGCTCGCCTCGTGCGCTTGCTGCAACAGCAGAGTGAGGTGGTTGCCGTGACCGGTGACGGTACTAATGACGCGCCGGCACTCAAGGCTGCTCAAGTGGGCCTCTCGATGGGAGACGGAACGGCCGTTGCCAAGGAGGCGAGCGACATCACCATCCTGGACAACTCCTTTGCCAGCATCAACAAGGCGGTCTTGTGGGGTCGCTCACTGTATAGCAATATTCAGCGTTTCATTCTGTTCCAATTGGCAGTCAATGTGTGCGCCTGTCTGGTGGTCGCTATCTGCTCGTTCTTCAGCAAGCAGCCGGCCCTCACTGTGACCCAGATGTTGTGGGTAAACCTGATTATGGACACCTTTGCTGCACTGGCGTTGGCATCGTTGCCCCCCAACAGCATACTCATGCGCCAGCGTCCTCGTGACTCTCGTGCCAGCATCATCACTCCCAGGATGATGAAGTTCATCACCGTCACTGGAACAGTCTTTGCTGTCTTGATGATCGGATTGTTTTACTTTTTTACTCGGGATGCCAATGGCGGTCACCATATCATGCGTGGTGTCAATCCTAATATCAGTCCCCGTGAGATGGGCATTTTCTTCAGTTCATTTGTATTTCTGCAATTCTGGAATATGTTGAATGCTAGGGCTTTTGCTACAGGAAAATCGGCATTTAACAATATACCGGACAGCAAAGTCTTCTGGTCGGTTGCCATCGTCATCTTTGTCGGGCAGATTGTCCTTGTGCAGTATTTTTATCCCTTGTTCAACTGTGCACCGTTGGATGTCACGACGTGGCTGTATATCATCCTGGGAACTTGTCCCGTTTTCATTATCGGCCAGATTGTCTCAAGGTTGAAAAACAAATGAAACCTAAAATAATCTTGATTTTCTTTGCCAGTTCGTTTTTTTGCAGTAATTTTGCAACACCTATATGCAAATGAGAATTAACATTTTAATAATTTTTAAAAATATCATTTATATGAAGAAATCATTACTATTAGCTGTTGCAATGGTTCTTGCTTGCAGTGGTATTTCCAATGCCAAGATTACCGTGTACTACAACACCGTGGATCAGCCTAAGAATGACACGTTGTTGTTTGCTCTGCCCGTGGACCCGAATATCAATCAGGAGATTTGGACCACTTACACGAATCCTGAAACTGGCAAGTCCTACCGCCCCACGAAGTACCAGCCCGAGTATTTGGTAACTGCCGAGGATTTCTCTCATGGTGATCCCAGCATGGGTACTCCCACCCTGCCCAATAACGCTAAGGTTATCGGCCTTGCTCTGGATGGTTTCTATCAGGCTTGTGAAGACGATGCCAATTGCTATCAGTATGTGACTGCCTGGTGTCGCAACGTTCCCAGGGACAAGATGACCCTCGACTATCTTGACTTGTTTGATGGCTATAACGTCCGCAAGCCGGTAGGTCAGCTTTTCACCGACACCGCTAACATCCATGGTCCTAGTGCTATGTATCCTGGCTTCAAGTGCGATATCGATCCCGCTTCCACGATACTCAACCCCACCACTATTGTAAATGTGGAGTTCGGCACCCTTGATGATCCCGAGATGCCTTTCTGGTACACTGGTGAAAACATCTACCTCACCCTGTGGCTTGTCAATCGTTATAACCCCATCGTTGATGGCGGTACCCACATTGAGTATCGTTATATGGCCTATGACAACGCCGAGGTTGAGTATGCCAGCCTGATGCGCTCTGGTAGCTATTGCTTCAACAACATCACCCAGCACCTTGTTGGCTTGGTTCCCGGCTGGGAAGGTATGGATGAACTGATGTATGACCTGCCCAAGTATCGTCTTCCCGCATTCCGCATTCCTTATTTCACCAACGATGCTCGCATCACCTGTGAGGACTTCCCCACCGACTTTGAGTTGCGTGATCCTGATGGCAATGTGCTCGTTCCCGATGTAGCAACCGTCAATGCTCTTGGCGAGAATTACTATGAGTATTGGGTTCTCGATCACACCAAGGAGTACAGCATTTACACTACCTATGGTGGTGACAAGCTCCAGGGCTCGTTCACGATTGACAATATCTACAAGGATGTGGATGTTGTTATCAAGAACCCCACCGCTGTTGGCGAAGTTAACGTTAACAAGACCGTTGCCAACGTAACTTACTACAACCTGGCTGGTCAGCAGAGTGCACAGCCCGTTGATGGTGTTAACATCGTAGTTACCACCTACACCGACGGCAGCACCACTACCGCTAAGGTCATCAAGTAATAAGCCATTAGCTTTTAGCCATTAGCCATTAGCTGCTTTTGGCAACAGATATGACAGGCGCCTCAATGTTGGGGCGTCTGTTATTTTTTTATCTAAATGGTTGATATTATTAAGAATCATCACTACCTTTGTGGCTATTGGAATAAGAAGAATAATTGAGACAATTATGATAAAAAGACTGAGATCCAAGTTATGGAGACGCAAAATGCTGCGTCTCTACACGCTGACGGCGCTCGTGGTGTGCGGCGGTGTGGCGATGGCCACGCCCATACCACTGCCGCAGAACAATGAGGTGCAGACCTCGACGGTCACAGGTCAGGTGCTTGACGAGAACGGCGAACCCATGATCGGGGCAACAGTGACCGTCAAGGGCACCATTGTCGCCACAGCCACCGATTTTGACGGGCGATTCAGCATCAATGCTGCCCAGGGTGCTACCTTGACCGTGAGCTATGTGGGCTATGGTACCCGCAACGTGCGGGTGGATGGCACTAACTTGACGGTTACGATGGAACCGTCTCCCGTTTGTGACTTTGGTGAGGTCGTGGTGACCGCCCTCGGCATCAAGAAGGAGGCCAAGTCATTGTCCTACAACGTACAGCAGCTGGAAGGCGATGCTCTGACGCGGGTGTCGGATGCTAACTTCGTCAACTCGCTCTCGGGCAAGGTGGCAGGTGTGACCATCAATGCCAGCGCGACAGGTGCCGGTGGCAGCAGCCGCGTCGTGATGCGCGGTGCCAAGAGTATCAACGGCAACAACAACGTGCTGTATGTTGTGGATGGTATCCCCATGCAGAACCTCTCCAGCGATCAGCCCGAGGGCATCTTTGCCGGCGCGGGCCAGACGGGTGACGCCACCAGCAACATCAACCCAGACGACATCGAGAGCATCAGTGCCCTGACGGGTCCCACGGCAGCCGCCCTCTATGGCGCCAACGCTGCCAACGGTGTCATCCTCATCACGACCAAGCGCGGTCGTGAGGGTAGGGTAGATGTGACCTACAACGGCAGTTTCCAGTTCTCCAAGCCCTTCGTCCTGCCGCGTTTCCAGAACCAATACGGGCCGAGCGAGACAGGCAGTTACTTCAGCTGGGGTGAGAAATTGGCGGAGCCCAGTAGTTACCGCCCCGCCGACTTCTTCCAGACAGGGACTAATATCGCCAACTCGGTGAGCCTGAGCACCGGTACCGACGAGAATCAGACTTACTTGTCGCTCGGCGCTACCAATGCCCAGGGCATCGTCCACTGCAACAACTACGACCGCTATAACGTGAGCGTGCGCAATACCACCAACTTCCTTAATGACCGCATGACGCTTGACCTGGGCTATATGCTCAGTGCCGTTAAGGAGCAGAACATGATCAGCCAGGGCCAGTACC
>JAEEGL014147335.1_pt1 | contig 20038 bp, 43 predicted proteins | sample 9134231 | NCBI WGS metagenome assembly JAEEGL01 (sample SAMN16246548, study PRJNA631951) | gut metagenome | biome: gut microbiome; feature: rumen; material: fiber-attached | host: Bos | place: Iran: Karaj | collected 2018-10
ATTCCCACTCGGTTTTGCTCCCGATATTAGCCATAGCATTATCTTTCCCGGCATCTATGTTGCCTTGGCTGTCCCCGTGGGACTTGAACCCACAACCTCCTGATTATGGCACTGGATATGAGTGTTGCACTCAAATAAAACCACTGGGTATCCAGCACAGTCAGGCGCTCTAACCAATTGGGCGAGAGGACAATATATACAAGACAGCTAATTCCTTTTAATTACCTATTGTAATAGCTGAAATTACAACTTAGCGGTGGCTTACAAATTAGAATCACTATAAAATAAGCGTTTTCTCATAGCACTGTATATCAAGTACAGTAAAACATCTTCTTATTATTACCAAATAACAGAATTGCAGTTCAGCTGTCTTATTTATTTTCTATATATATTATAATAAATTATTTTTAAATTTTCAAATTGATGTATTCATTTAGAAAAATACTTATGACAATTTAAAAACTTTTGTCCAAAGGAAGGAGGGGCCGTTTTATTTTATTTGAGACGGCCAAGCCCAAAAATGAAAGGAATAAAAAAGAACAATGAAAGGACACAAAGCATCTTTTTTAGTGGTGCGAGGTCCGGGACTTGAACCCGAATTGAGGGATTATAAGTCCCCTAGGCTACCGATTGACTCAACCTCGCATATATAAAGAGACAATTATTTATCTCTTTTAATATTTAATCCTCTATAGTTAGAAGTCATAGCGTGGCAATTAGGACATAAAACTTGTAAATTATTTTCTAAATTATTATTTCTATCTCCATCAATATGATGAATTTCTAAAATAGTCTAATTAGAATAAGGATTAACCCAATTACATCCGCACAACTGACATTTATAATTAGCTTTTTCTAATAAATATTTTCTTAAACTATCTCTTATTTTTGGAGAAGAAGAACTAGCATTTTTTAATCCTGATTCCTTTTGAGAAAAAATTGCCTATACAGCTATTTGATTTTCATAAGCTCGCTAACATTTAGTTGAACAATATTTTGTTTCACCTTTTGTTAACTATTCACCACAATTTAAGCAGTATCTTGGACCATAAGTTCCATCTTTCCGTGTCTAGGCTATACATCCACAAGACTAAATTTTATGATTTGTTAAATGGCTAGTCTAAACTTCTTTCCAATTTCCACAGTCACATTCACATAACCAATAAGTTTTTCCACTTCTGCTAGGAGCCTTTTGTCTTGCTATTAATTTTCCAAATCGTTTATTAGTTAAATCTAATGCTTTTGGCATTTTATAACACATCCTTTCATAAGAATGTGAAATTTATTGAGCTAAAATTAGCTCACTTTGTCCAAAATTTTTTGTAAATAAGGCGTATAATCAGACTTAGCCTTAATCATCTATAATACTTGTATTATAGACAAGTTATTAAACATAGTCGGGCGTGCAGTTATTATTCGGTCTCAACCCAGCAATAATTTAATCACGCGCATTGTATCAGGGTTGCACTGATGTTAATTTCTATCTCCTCGCGCTTCATATCGGAGTAGTAGGAGTTCTCTCTCCTTGTGTCCCTTTTCTACACATTATTTTCTTCACGGCTTTTAATGCTTGCCTACCGACTTTAAAACAGAAGTCTAGTGGTCAACTTCTTGGAGGCTGTGCACATACTGTTTCGTCTACTTCGGGCATCCCCTCACGTCTCACAGCATTCCTCTTTGTATGCTACTAATATTCGACAAGTGGTAAAGCATCAACCACAAGAACGGGACTCTTTAAGGATGTCTCCTATGGTTTACCAACCAGATATAAGGATTTCCACCACTAATGTTTATCGTCTCTTAGTCGACCGCAGGCCCATATATCCTGCATCATTAAACTGTGGCAAGGATTTGCACCTTGCATACCATACCTTTACACGATATTGTGCAGGACGCCGCCTCGTGCTCAGCGAACATAAAGTCCATGTGTTTCATCCTCTAATATGGCATCCAACTTAACCTTGATTACGTCTACCTATTCCGCCACACAGTATTTTTTAGGGCGAGAGGCGTCAACAGCCATATAGACCATTCCAGATCTCTACATTTAAACTTGGATGTTCTAAATCGCCAAGTCCCTAACTTTCTATATATATTATATAATATTTTTTTTAAAAAATCAAATAATTACTTTTGTAATGTTTTTGAAAAGTTCATAATTGCTGGCCAAATAGCGTTTACTAAACCTGGATATTCTTCTTCTGTTTTCAATCTATTAATTATATTTTGTTCACGCTTATGATCATATACTGATTGAATATTATTTCTTTGTTTATATTCTCCTACACCAACACAATAATCAAATCTTTTATTTAATAATTCTAATATTTCATTATCAATTCTATCAATTTGTTCTCTTAATAATTCAAGCTCCATATATAACTCCAAAAATATTCATTATAATGATACTTATAATCATTATAATTCCACCATATTTAATCATATCTTTTGTGTCAGCATATCCTGAACTAGCTGTTAAGGCAATATGAGCTATTGAACTAGGAAGCGCATATGCTAATGATGCTCCAAATCCAATAATAATAGTTGCTAATATTGGATTCAAAGTGGTAGTAGCTACAATTGCTGGTACAAAAATATTAAATGATAATGTTGTAGTGACAATATTAGAAATAAGATTTGTCAATATTACTGTAAAAGCAATAATAAGAATAATATGAATATGACCTTCTAAGAGATTAGTAATAGCTGGAATTACACCAAATTCTTCTATTGTTAAAACTTTTCCAAGCGTTAAAGTTGTAGCACAAAGTAAAAGCGCACTCCAAGAGATCCCTTTGATTAATCCTTCTTTTACATTTAAAACTCCTCTACCTGCTAAAATAACACAACCTATAATTGCGGGTAATACATTACCATATTTATTTAATGCAGGAAGGATATTTAACCCAGGTAATATCCAACATAAAACAACCAAGAAGAAAATAATAATAGCAGTTATACTATTTTGATTCCAAGAATTGGTTTTCATAATATTACCATCTACGTTAATTTCTTCATTAGATAAATTTTTAGAAAGAAGAAAATATGTAAATGCTGCTATAATTAATCCAACTGGTAAACTAAATTTTAAATATGAACTATAATTAATTATTCTATCAGTTAAAGTTTCATAATACCCTAATGCCATTAATGGAAATGTATGTGCGATTGGGGTAAGAGCGCAAGATATACTAGCAAAAAGTCCTGTGCCAATCATTATTTTATTTGCAAATTTATCTTCTTTTTTAAGATTTAATAAAATGAAAATTTCATTTGCTATTCCAAAATAAAGAATAAACAATGTGGTTGGCGCAATAAAACTACCAATAATTAATTCAGATAAAAGATAGTAAAACAAAAATACTTTTTTATTCTTTCTTGCTCTTGGATTATTTATAAACAATCCCGCGATATTAGCTAATGCCCCACTTTGCGATAATCCATATGTGAGGAGAAAGCTAAATAAAAGAAACATTATAGTGGAATTACCAAATGAATTTTGAAAAATCAAAGTAGGAGTTATATTTGGTAAAAAAAATAGTGCGGTTAAACAAGTTAAACTACCAAATTCAATAGAACTAAATACCCATAAAAAAATTGAACCAATAAAAATACAAAGTAATGATATAGTAGGGTTTAATGGGACTATTAAAAAACAAAATGTAATTAATAGTCCTATTAAATTAATGATCTATTTTTTCATAGCCCTAATTCTTTTATCAATGTTCTTACATTATTTAGTTCTTCACTTGTTATTTCTGCTGGTTTAAACACATCAGGCTCTCTAAAATCTCCTGTTGGGAAATTATCTCCTTCTGTTACAAAAGGAATTTTGGGGCAAGTCATTGAGATCGCAATTTGAACCATTTCCCCATCTTCTTCGGCCTAGACATAAATTTTCTTCGTAGAAGAATCCGTACCAATAAAATCTTTGCCGAAAGCGTTACGAATTTTTTCTTCTACTACATTCTTAGCAATAGCTCCACGAGCAATAAGTCATCAGTCCTTTACTAGAATATTTTTCTATATATATTATAATATATTATTTAAATAAAGTCAAGTTTATATGGTAGCTTGCGCAAACCCGGTTCTGCGGATCGCGGACTGGTAAAAAATTGGTAACGCGCAAGCTCCCACTAATTCTAAAATTAAATCTTTGTATAAACGATAATACGTTTATTTTTAGATTCTCCACTTGCAATAGTAGCTTCCTGCTTAATAATTCTACCTTCTTTTGCAAGCTGAGTAAGCCGATATGATACTCTTCCAATCGTCAAATCAGGGTATGCACTCTGCAAAACTTCAAGAACATCCTGACGGCTCATAGGATCTTCTGATAGAACGTTAAATACTTCTTCCATTAGAAAATCATTTTCAGCTCTCTTTTTTGCCATACGAACTTTGGCAGTCGCATTGCGCTTATCCATCTGCGCCAATTTTTTAGTAGCATATTCTGCCATAACTGTAGGATCAATAGTGCCATCAATCATAGCGTTGAGAATTTCTCTTTCTGTTACTCTTGGTTCATTCATAAAAAGTTTTACACCTTCCTTATTCAGCTTCTTCATATACTGATTCCATATTAGGAAAATAAATTATATCCTCATATAGTTCATCAGAATTAATATCAAAAATATTACAGAACTCTTGGAATTTTCCATCACATACCATTTCAGTGGTAACACAATATCTATGATCAATAAACATAGGCTCTTGTGTAAAGATCTGCTGATATTCCCAGTTGTTACATGGCTCATATACACAAATAGTTCTTTCGCGATACCATACAGGATCTTTTTCTTCATCATAACCTTTGAGAAGCCAAATTTCTGCCATATTATCAGTAAGATGACTTTCTTCTGTCAAATCATCCATAGTTGTCTGATCGCAATAGCAGTTATAACACATTGGTTCATCATATTCCTCTACCCAATAGCAATCGTCATCACTATAGATGGGACTACCACAGACAGTACATCTTCTTACACTGTCACACTTATCGCACATAACAGCTTTATCTCTATCAAATTCTTCAATAGGATCACCACAGCACATACAGGAAGTATAACCACCATAAGGAATATCAATAAAGATAGTTTTATCATTATTAGCATTATAATTATAAAAATTATGTTTAAACTTGGTAAACAAAACTTTTTTATTTAAACGACATGCGTGTTTATCAAGACTGCCAATATCTTTATACATATAATCTGATTTAATATAGTCAAGATAATATGTAATACCATTTTCTTCAATAGCACTTTTAGCATTATATTCTTCGTCTTCATAAGTCCAACCAAGATTATTATATGCTAATTCTTTAAGCCACATCAGACAAGTATTTGTAAGATTTTCATCTTGATATGGATAACCTTTTATTTCAGTAATACTACCTTCATTAATAATAAACAACTCTCTCCAACGTTTATTGTTCCATTCCCAATTATCATCAAGTTTAAAAGGATGATTTTTATTATGAAGATAAGCAACAATAATATAAGGAGAATTAAGACAAGCGATGGTGCCCGCACGATAATCACCAGGATCACCGCCGTTACCATATTTATCAGTCCAACGCATACAACTGCTCCACTTATTATCATTATCGCTCATAGTCATATAATCAAGTGGATGAATAGAAAGACACAGTTCACCATCAACACTCTTCTGATTCAAAAGTTTAGAGTGCCAAATACGAAAACGTTCAAACATTTCTTCATCTTCTGGTGTGCCATATTTTTCAATAAACTTATGAAGAATCTTCATAGGTTTCATACCAGTAGATACTTTAAAAATACTTTTATCTTCAAACTGAACCCTATATTCAGGTCCTTGATACGCATTCTCTGCCAAAGTTTTTGCATCAAAAGCATTTTCAATATGGAAAAATTTTGAATAGTAATATCCAGTTGGACCTTTATCTTCTATTACTTCAAAATTAACGTTTCCACTATGTTTAATAGACCAATTCCACCAATAAGAAAAATCTTTAAATGCTTTATCATTGGTCATAGCAATACTGATTTCACGAGAGAGACCATCAGTATTATATTTATAAGTATAAGGTCTACTTAAAATTAAATTTTCACCAAATAGTTTAAAAAGACTATCGCTTTTAGCACTATCCCAGGGATCTAAAACTTTTTCAAGTCCAACCCAATAACTCCAATCTGTACTGTCAGGATATGTTGGAGCAAACCAATGGATATACTGTGAAATAAGTTCTTTATCTTTTTCAGTTAATGCATTATAAGGAGTCAATTCAAAATACCTCTTTTTCATTTTTCTATAAATATTATATCATATTTTTTTTAAAAAATCAAATAAAAAAAATTATAGGCCATATGGCCTATAATTTTTTTATTCACTATCATCAAGAGTAAGCATAATACTAGTATCATTTCCAAGCATTGTGCTGGGAAGACTTCCAGTCCACTGCTTAATCCAATAATATTTAATCAGATCAGGAGTAAGTGCTTCAGCAATTCTCTGGTTCATTTCTGCTTCACGCTGACCTGCATATAGACTAGCTTCTGCCTGAATCTGCACAACTTCCAAGTCAGCCTTTGCCGCAATAATAGCCTGTTCTGCATCAGCATTTGCTACAATAATTGCACGTTCTGCCTTAGCCTTTTCTTCCATAGTTGCCTGAGCCTGTTCAGTTTCTGCTTTCAATTTATTCTGGGCAGCAACCTGTTTTGCTTCAACTGCATTCGTAAAAGCATCAGTAAAATCCAAATCTTCAATTGCAGTTCCTACAACTTCAATATGATATTTTTCAAGCAACTTAATCAAAGTAGCTTCAATTTCATTCGCTAACTGATCACGATTATTTACCAAACTTTCAGCAGTATAATGGGCAACCGCAGTTTTTACAGCTTCGCTAATATTAGGGGTAATGACCCTATCAAAATATTCTTTGCCGATTGTGCGATAAATAGTCATTGCATCATTCTTACTAATCTGATAGTTAATTGTATAACTTACAGATGTTTCCTGAATATCTTTTGAAAAAGCTGCCATATTAATTGTATGCTTCTGGATACGATTATCCATCTTTACAACATTTGTAAAAGGTGATTTAAAATGAAAACCACTATCAAATGTATAATCAGCAACTTTACCAAAGGTTACAGGAACTCCCGTATAACCAGCTGGTACAGAAGTAAAGCACATTAAAACAATAAGAGCAACAATAACACCAATAACACCTGCAACAATAAGTTTCTTCATATTAAATTTTTCCTTTCAATTTTTATTATTATCTTCTGGTTCAATAATTTCTGGATGCCGCAAAGCATAATCAAAAATATCTAATGGAAGAGGAAGAATTATTCCCGCAGGAACTAATTTTTCAACATCTTCTCCCATATAAATAATTTCATCACATACTTCACATTTAATTGCTGTAGTTTTTTTAACTATAGTTTTAGTAGTGCCGTCTTCATTTGTTTCTACATCAAATTCTCCTGTTGGAACTTGAGCAGAATAAAATAATGATCTATACCCACATTTAGGACATTTACTTGCTCTTTTATCTTTTTTAATCTGACGTTCATAGTCACGTCTCTATGCTCTATTTTTCATTTAATTCCTTCTTTATAATGTTCTGCTATCATTGCTTGAGCAATAATTTCTTCAGCCCATAATTTAATAAGTTTATAATTAGGTTCATAACCATTAACATTTAATTGCCGATTAATTGCTAGAGATAATGTTACAATACGAGAATCTGCCGCTAACCAAGCAGGAGGACATCCAATTGGAGGTTTTATATTATCCATGATATTTTAAAAGATAAGCATTACTTACTGCTTTAAAAGATTTAAGTCCATCTTCTGAACGAAATACAAAACCTTCACGAGGTTTGCCATCAAGTTGAGATTTTCCTTCTGCTAAATTAAGAATTATATCAACAGTCAATGGATCTAATTCATCTTCTGGGGCATTTTTAAAATAATAAGTTGGATATATAATAGGCACACAAGGAACATTATATCCACTCTCAAGAAGATTCTTCATTTCACAACTATTCCAACGACCTTTATCAGAAGTAATAAGATTAAAAGCTGCAAAATCATGTCCTTCAAGAGAATAATCACGACGCTGAACCCCTGCTCCATAAGTTTCTCCTTGAATAGTTACCCATTCTGCATTAGGCATATGTTCAAGCAGATCCTTTAAAACATCAAACATTTTATATTTTTCTGCCATTTCCCAATAAATATTGGAATCATAATAGCAAGGTTTATCTACACTATCAAAACAAACATTTCTGGAACAAACATAAAATTCATATTTTCCACGTTTGCCGCGCTTCATAGTGAAAGTAGTAGATGAACCATCAATTTTTTCAGTAACAATCCATTTGCCAGTATCATTAAGAATCCAAGGCATATTTTGGATACGCTCTTCATCAGTTTTAGATACCCAAGCCGGCCAGCCATTTTTCTTATCTTTCTTTTTTCCAAAGAAAAGAAACATAAGATCTTTACCCCATTTGCGTTTCATGAGCCAACGCACAATAGGTTTACGGAAAACCGCAGGATGACGCTGTGCCATCTTTTTATATTTATCAATGGAAGGAGCCTTGCGCTTGTTGTCTTCGTCATCTGCGTAGGTTACACCAAGTTCTTTAGTAAGAAAACGGTCTTCACCATCGGCATACCAAAAACGAGAACTATCTTTTGGGTCATAAATAAGAGCGTGTCCATCTGCATCAAGTCCATTTTTCCAACCAAAATCTTCGGCATGCATTAAAAGACCTTGACTGATTGATTTACACATACGCTGTGTTTTAATTTTATAATTTCGTTTTTCAAGGAAGGCAAAAGCAGGATTATCCGCAGGAACTTTACTATCAATTTCAAAATAAATGCCAGGATCTCCTACTTTAAATTGTCCTTTTGGAACAATACAACGCCAACCCCCAATTATCGCGCTTTCTACACGGTCATATCCAGGGAGTTCTTCAATTCCATCAACAAGGACTACATATGCGAGTTCTCTTTCTTGCTTACTATTAAGCATATATTATCACTTCCTATTTTTAAAAAATTGAATAAGTTTGTTAGATGTGTCTAATTTTATTAAATTATCCCTTTATTATTTTTTATATATCTATTTTCTGTTTCAACCATTTTAGCCAACAATCTTTCGCTTCACAGGGAATACATTGCGATGGGCACACATCAAATGGAGGACATTTTCCGACTTTGAACCAAAGCCATTCAGCAAGTTCACCATCTGACATAGCACGAATGTAATCAGCATTAGTAATAGGTTTTGGTTCAAAATTAGATGGTTCTTCGGCAAATTCGGGCCAATAACAATCCAAGCAAATCTCATCAATGAAATCTGGATTGTTATGCACACACTCTTTACAACTTCGGCTCATCACTTATTCTCCTCTAATATTGTCAATCCTCCTGCATAGCCGCTGTGTGCAAATAGATATGTTTTTCCTGTTTCCATATCACGGATTATACTAATATCGTTCCCTATCCCAAACGTTTGTTGATACTCAATAACAAACCTTTGTTGTTTTTCTTCCGCTTCTTTTATTTCCTTTTTGCCACAACCGCATAAAAAAAGAGCCACAATCATAAGAACAATCAGTATTCGTTTCATTATTCGCTCTCCTCTACCTTGCCTATGCTATGTATTACAGATACAGAAACATCATCTATAAGGCAAGCAATTACGTTTTTATAAGATTCATCTGCGATATAAGCGATATACTTCTCTCCGTTGTTGTAAGTAATTTGAATTTTCATTATTCATTCTCCTCTGCGTGGATAGCAGTATAAAGACTATCATAAAATTTCTGCAATTCAGTAAAGTCATTATTAGAAAGCCCAAAAACTTCAAAGTAGCTCCAATAGTAGCAAATGTCAATAGAAAGCTCGCCATCATCATAAATACAATTCATAGGATCATCAAGAATATTACGCGAATTATATATTCCGCAACAGGCTTCGTTATAATGTTCTTTGATAATTTGTTTTGCAATATCAAGTTTTCTTTCGCACATACTCATTCCTCCTCTGCTGGAATAATAGTGGGAGCGTTGCGAATATCTCGCGACATTACCACAGCATAAGCATCACCATCATGGATAAATTCCTTTTCTCGCAATTTACCTCGTTCTATCAGATCTCCATGCGGTGGAACGAGGAAGGCTTTTTGCTTTCCATCTTGCCAGCCTCCTCTAACATTATAAGTGAATGAACCGTCTTTTCTCACGGCTATCCACAATTCAAAATCACCATCAGCTGGTAATTTCAAATCAGGAATATAGAGTCCCATTACTTATCCTCCTCTGCTGGGATGATAGTGGGGGCTTCTTTGATTGCTTTATATGCTGCTGATAGTCCATCAAGGAATGTGTTTGCAGCTGGATTGGTAATAGCTAATGGAACCATTCTCGCTAGAGCCTCAATTAATGCATCTGCATTAATCAACCGACCAGATTCAGAGATAAAAATGAGAGGACAGTCCGATAACCTTTCTTCTCCTGGATCAAACTCCGTGTTATATTTGTAGAATCTGCTACCTGTCAAGATACAAGCACAACTGTCATAATTGAGTTGGCAAGCGATGCACCGCGTCGGCATCTTCATATTTTTAATATATATCCCCATTAGCTTTTCTCCTTTATTTCGTCCATATCATAACAACTCCGGTTCCAAAAGCCATCATAACGAAAGTTACCATTGCGCACATCGCAGCATAAGACAAGAAACTTCCATCTTCACTTGACTAATAAACGCCAAGCGCAATTAGAAAAAGCACGGCAAGTGTAAGCCAAATTTTACATACTATTTCAGTAAATTCCATCAGCTTTCCTCCATCTCAAATATTTTTTCTATCCGTTCAAGTTGTACGTCAAGTTCGCCAGCCATATAGCTTGCTCCCAATGAATTGACTGCATATCTCAAACGGCATAAAGCGGCAACAACCTCTTTATAATCAAGTTCGTCTATTATAACTACCTTTTTCATCAGCTTTTCTCCTTCGGCTGCTCATGGTCGTGCTTATATTTCTGTTTTCCCCAAGGTTTGATATACGGGCAATTTGTTCCGTCAAAGTCTATTCCGCAACAGATACAATCTTCAGAATAGTCATATGTCTCATATTTGCAAGGCTTATGTTCTTCACACGGTCTCATTGCTATTCCTCTTTTAACATTAAGGATGCAAGCACAATGTTCTGAACCATATGTTTTGTTTCATTAGAGATTGCATTAAAATCAAGATCAAAATCATCGCATTTCGTTCTGCCTGTTTCTCGTTCATCTTCACAGTCCCAGGTATTTCGTAATTTGCATATACTACAATAATCCATCAGCTTTTTACTATCCTCGTTTGATTAATAGTGTCTAGTATCTAACCGTATAATAGTTTGATAAACTCGTGCAAAATTTTTTATATCATAACTTTCTTCTATATTAATTTTATCTATTAAAAAATCAACTAATTTATTTGCAAGTTGATCTCTAACATATTTTTCCATAATTTCTGGAGGATAATATCGCATTTTTTCTTCATTCACAGCAATTTTTGCAGCATACCTTTGAAGATACCCAGGTTCAATAAGAACATAGCTCACACTGGGAGAGAATCCATCTGAAATCTGTTCTTCTGGCTCTAACCTATATGTAGCATCACAATATGAACATTTAATATATTTATCAAATCTTTTTGGAATAGGTAATCCTGCTCCACAACATTCACATTTAAAATTTTTCATTTAATTTCCTTCCTCAGCCGGGATGATGACGGGAGCATTTTCAATGATACTGCATCTGACTGCCCTTATATCTTCGTCATTATCTGTGCAGACAAACTCGCATTTCTTAAAGATCTCATTCCGTTCTATTAAATCCCCATGCGGCGGGACTGGCACTGCCGTGTATTCTTTTCCTCCGGTTGATACCGTTCCATCTGCATAAATACATATAATATGGTGGCACCCGTCTATCGGCATATTCATATTTTTGATATAAATACCCATTATTTAATCTCCCTAACCATCATATGATCTATCAATAGTTTTTTCTAATTCTAAATCATAAAGAGCGCAAACTCTATCAGCAGTTTCTTCCATTTCTGCTTTAGTTATTTTATGCCATTTCCAAGCCCAATTAATATAATCAGCAATTGAATCAAGGGAACGTTCAGCATATTTATGATTTTCGTGCTGTTTTAAAGCACGATCAATTTTTTCATATACAGTCATACAAGCTCCTTTTCTTTTACAAAATACTCGTATCCTGAAATTTTGTTATTTAATTCTTTACACGTTGCTTCAGCAGCTTCTTTATTTGAAAAAATCGTTTTATAAATATCCCAATCCATTCCGAATTTTTCAAGAGCAATTATTAGATAGGCTTTCATAATCCCAATTCTCCGGTATATCTACATTTAATCCTGCTTCAGCACCAAGCTGAATAGCATCGCAATATTCATCAAGCGGACATATGGCACAATTAGAAAAAGATTTATTACTACAACATCCTTCAGCAATAAGTCTCATGCCAGCTCTAATATAATTTAACCAATCTTTATTATCCATATTATTATTCCTCTTTATTATCATTATCTGAAAGCAATTCAAATAAACTAGAAATTACTTTTAAAAGAGCAGTTTTCGTTTTTTCATCTTCTGTCCAAGAAGCAATTCCTTCTAGTTTTCCAAGTATGCGACATAGATTTGAATAAGTAAATAAATCTATTGTCCTTTTACTCATATTAAGAATCTACATTATTATTTCTCACTTTTCCATAATAGGTTCTTCACATACAGGACAATAAGCGGTTCCATTAAACTTATGACCGAGAGAATAATCTTCTTCATTCCAATCACATTCATAAATAGGTTCACCGCATTCAGGACAAATAAAGAATTCTTCATCCCAATCAACCTGGACGCCATAAGTCTTTTCAACATAACGAGCGATTTTTTCCCAAGCCATAATTAAATCTCCTTTTTTATTTTTTTCTATATATATTATATAATATTTTTTTTAAATTTTCAAATAAAAAAAATAATGCGCGACTACCAAAAAAATACTAAAAAGCTAGGACAAAATTGGTAATCGCGCATGATTAAAATTTATTATTCATCCATATCTTCAATGCCAGGACCATACATTGCATGTCTATTCTTTTGAATATCAGTGACTTTTTTGACAAAATCTCTTTGTTTTTCTTTCTTACTTTTTTTCTTTGTCAACATCTGCATCAAGAAATAAGTAGACATATCACCTTTCCCACAAAGCATCATCATCATCATTGGATCAAGATCATCAAATGATTTGCCAGTCATAGCCATTATCAGGGGGATATTGCTGTTATCTCCACCTAAAATAAATGGCAAGAAACTTCCAAATGGATTTTCCGCTGACGCCTCGGGCAGCACGTCCATTAAGCACACAATCTGAATGAGGTAGTTAAAACCGAAAGGAGAAATAGGCGCAAGAATCGTAATCGCAGTCCCCTCATATGGATCAACTACTTCAAATTTGCCATCTTCACGCACGACTTCTACAAATACAAGTTTATCATTATGAAGAATAATATTACCAGGTTCTACTTTATCTAGTGCTACTGGAATTTTATAAAAAATATCTTTTGAATTAATATCAAAATTTAAAACTTCAACATCCATCAAACGATGAGTCTACTTATCATAAGCAACCCACTTACCTGCTTTATTTTTAATTGCCATACCATAAAGAGACATTCTAATTGAGTTAGTATTATATGCGCCAAAATTAAATTCATTTGCCATTTTTATATCTTCCTTTTTATCATTAAAATATTCATTACATATTGCATTTACATAATCAGACACAGTCATCCAATTATTAAGATCAGTTTTCCATTGAATAGTATTAGGCTATATAGTAGTATAATAATTATTTGCAGTAATATCCATAGCTGATGTAGACGTTGTTGCCCAACATATATCTGCTGTAGTATTAGCAGTTGTAGCTATTGTATTTGTTGTAATATTAGCATTACTAGTTATCGTATTTGCTGTTAATTCCACATATACCTACTCCCTTAATTAATTTTAATTCTATATATATTATAATATATTTTTTATAAAAAAGCAAATAGAATCTCAATTAAGAGATTCTATTTTTTCTTTAACAGAGCATCTAGTCAACACATTCTGCTTTACATTTCTATATGTCGTATGTTCTTTAATTCTACCAGTAATCACATAGTTATGATCTTCTTTAATATCTTTTGAAGTTTGAGTAGACCATGTAAATACATTACCATTTTTATCTTCAAAAGTGTAGAATGTAGTATCACCATATACATTCATAAAGTGCATAATTCTTTTACAAGTCAAAGCAACAGTGATACGATCATTTACTTCACCAACCCACGTAGATACACCAGGATCATAAATTAAAGTTCCAATATAATTTTTAATCATATCATGATCCATAAGTTTATCTTCATCATTAGGATCTTTAACTTTTTCCCACATTAATTTAATCGGTTCAATATTCGCGGGAAGCGGGGTCGGCATTTCAATATCAGACGGCAAGTACCAACCAAGGAACTCAGCATATCTAGTCGGTGCCCATCTGAACCAATCAAGGGCCGCATATGTATCACCTTTGAATATCCAAATAAATCCCTGTTCACCAAAACCAAATACTTCACGCTGGCTTTTTGCTTTCTGAATCACTTTTACTTCTGGATTATATTTACGATATTCAGCTTCTGAATATGAACGTACCTGCTTAATATTGCCATTATTAAGACGCACTTTAACATATTCTTTACCATTTACTTTATAAGGTTCACACACTTGTTCCAGGTTTACATAAGATTTAGCAACCAAAGCAGGCATAATAAAATACTTCCTTTCTTAACTTTCTATAAATATTATATAATATTTTTTTTAAAAAATCAAATAGGAAGTATTTATTTATTTAGTTATTAATATAAGGAACTTCGTGAATTGAAAATGTTCCACTAAAATAGTCCAGATAATCCTGTTCATTATGAAGATCTCTTGCTGATTGAAGAATCTCTTCAAAGTATTTATCAAGTTGTTCTTTTGTATCTGCTACTGCGATAATTGAAGTATCAGTAGTTTTTGCGCGAGGGACAAGTTGAGTTAATATAAATTTAGTTTCCATCTTCAAAATACACCGTATCAATCCAAACGTAATCTTCAATATGATCAGTATCTGCTAATTCCATATTAGCACTTCCAAGTTCTGTATTTGTTACATCAGGAAAATCATCGCAATAACTTTCAAGGGCAAAAGCAAAAGCATTTTCTTTTTCTTTAAAGAAATAGAAATTACCAGTTCTTTCAAAACTTACCATATAAAATTCAGTCATGCTTCAACTACCTCGCTTTCAAAAATTTCAACATATTCAGTATACCAATATATAAGATCATTCCAAACTTCTTTTGCGATCCTAGGAGCATTTTCAAGATTTACATTCTCATATTGCGCTCTCCAATACCATTCATAAAGGACATCTTCCATAAAAGCATCCATCATGCTTTCTTCTGCAAAAGAACGATCTGTGGTACTAAGGACAATATTACTAATATCCGCATTAAAAATTGTATATACTTTTTTCATATTAAATTACTCCTTTGAATATCATATACTTCTTTATACCAACGCATAATCATATTCCAAGTATCTCGCGCATATTGGCGGCAATCATTAGTAGGATTTAATGGATCAATCCAATGCGATTCTACTGCTTCATTCATTTCTAACCAAAACGCATCCATAAAATCATCACACATCATTTCTTCAAGTGGTCTACGAGTCTTTGATGAAGCAATTATTTTTCCATTATGTTTATCAATGTAAGAGTATATTTTTTTCATATATTTACCTCTCTATATGCAGAATTACTATCATCATATTGAGAATAAATATGACAATATGGACATTCTATTCTATATGTTAATTTTTTATAAATAGAAAGCCCAAAATCATCTCCAATATAAAAGTTTGATATTTCAAAATCTTTTAAATCAGCTTGAAATTGACAACCACATTTGCAATTAAAAACTCTTACTAATTTAGTTGATGGATATTTAAGAATTTCAACCATATTTTTTTCTCCTTGCTCGGATAGTTGCTGTATCAACTGTTTGTCTGTGAATTGATTCAAATTCTTTTAATCGTCCTGATTTAATAAATTGATTAAAATTAATTGGAGTATAATCAATTACATCAGCGCACACACATAAATGACCTTTTTTATCTTTAACTGAATTATGAGTATGACCGTGAATATTAAACATCCAATTAATATCAAGCGGCTCGTGTGATAGAATTATTTTATCAGATATAATTAATGGTCCAGTATAAACTTCATCAAATATATCTGCATATGTTGTGCCACCTGAATCGTGATTTCCGCATATTAGAATTTTATAGCCTTTTAATCTCTTGGCCCAATCGCAATCTCCTACATCACCAAGATGAATCAATGTTCCGTTTTTACCAACCTTTTGGTTAATTATCTTCACTAATTCATCAGGATAAGGGCGTTTAGGAAAAGCCTCTTCTAAATCTGCTTCATTGAAATGAGTATCTGATATTAGCCATATGGCATTTTTTTCAGACCAATGTTGAAAAGGTGCGTATAAACTATCAATCAATTTTTATAACATTCCCCTCATTATCAAACCAAATTAATACTTCGTGCCATCCATCCCAATCCCATACAGAAAGAACATTCTCTTCTCGTTCAGGTTCAATTGTATCTTCAAAAGATACTATTCTATTTTCTTTAAGTTGTTTTAAAAAATCTAAATTAGTCATCAAATTATATGCCTTTTTTAATTTTTCTATATATATTTTATCATATTTTTTTAAAAGAATCAAACATTTGCTGATATTGCTTTACGTGGTTATGGATCACTTTACCTATAAATGTTTCCTTACCATCTTCCTCTTTAATATAAATACGAGCAACATCAGTTGTAACTGCTTGTCGCCCACGAGGATAAGTTATTTTTTTAGCACTTTCTTCAATTCTTTTTATATCGGCAGTATTAATTTCTATACGTCCATTTGAACTGATAATAATAAAAATTGGCATATCATTTTTAAATAAAGGTTTTGTATTAATAATACTTCCACACCATTTTACAAAATATTCTTCGTGAACATCTGTAACTATTAAGTGTGTTTTAAGCATTACTTCTTCCATTATTAACTCCTTTAAAAAATGCAAAAACATTATCATCAATTTCTCTTTGAGTAATATTTTCGCTATGCGGTGCTTCTTTTGAACGATGATTAGGATTATGTTCTCGCCAACAACCCAATGAATGTTTAGCTACTGCTTCTGCATTTTTAAATTGTCTATTACAAGTTGGGCATATATACATATTATTTTCCTTTTATTGTAGAAAAGTTGCGCTTCCAGGTTAACCGCCACGGACTAATGCTAGATTTAACCGATCAGGTTAACCTGGTTCGCACACTTAATCCCATAAGTGCCCATAAACGTGATAAATCATTTGAAGGGCCTCATTCTGAACTTTTCTTTTTTTATTATCATTAATATATTCAATATCAAGAAATTTGTTGGTAATTTCTTTTTCTTCTGGAGTTTTTTCTCCATTAAACATTTGATTAAAATCTTTATTTTCTAAGGTTTTGAGCCAAGCTTCTTCATATTCATTAGGTAGTTCACTTAATGAATATTTTAATTTATTTACGATTTTCATAAGATAATTTTCCCAATCTTCATAAGTTGGAAATTCTTCATTGCCTGGATAACTATGAGTTGTTTTTGCAAGATGTTCAATAGTTTGTGCCAAATATTCAGTCAAATGAGTATCAAGATCATATACGTCATAATCGCAATATCCTTTTGTTATTCTTTGATATGCCCATTTAAACTGTCTAAAAAATAGACGTATATTATTTATCCAATTAGAAGGGTATCTCCAAGGGCTATATGACTGATTAAATACATTTAAATTATTCATTACCATACCTCTTGCATATAATCATTAGTTCTAATAATTTGACGCATATTTTCTACGCCTACTGGATTACCAGAATGAAAATGCACATCAATGTCAAGGTCTTTCATTTTTCCGCATCGCACATATGCTTCTATTTCTTTAAGCACTTTGATAAAATCATTTCCAGGGATACCACTATCATGATCCATTTCTAAAAAGAAAGCACGATGACCTTCTTTATATTTCTTTCTAAAAGCCTTTATTGCGGCATCAGGAGTACGGCATATAATATCAAATTTGCCAACTGGATTTCTTTCATCATCAATATACATACGATACATAATAACATCTCCAAAATATTTATTTCTATAAATATTATACCAAATTTTTATAAAAAAATCAACCCCAGGGTTATTTAACTCTGGGGTTATATTATAATGGGAAGAGATTAACCGATGAAGTAGAGGGTGGCTTCCTTCATCTTGCCGTCGGCGCCCTCAACCTTGCCCTTCTCCTTAGAGATACGGCCTGCCTTTGCCAGAGCAGTCAGCTTGGCACCAACCTTGGTCTCGGTCAGCTCAAAACCGAAGGCTTCATTAACCTCAGCGGTGATAGCCGCACGGTTCTTACCTTCCTCGGTCACAAAGCCGAAGATCTTCTCAGTCAGCTCATCAGCCTCAGCGCGTTTCTTCTCTGCACGCGCCTTCGCAGAAGCATTCCGCTTATCCAGCTGGGCAATGCGATGCTCAGCATACTCAATCAGAGCATCAGTGTCAATAGTGCCATCAATAACGCCATTCAGGATCTCGCGTTCAGTCATCTTAGAGTTAGTCATAGTATACACCTCATACAAATTTTTGTACCTGCCACACTTAAGGTTTTTATTTTTGCTCTTAGTTATTTTTTTACGAGGTTCCTTAGCGAGAGTGCTTAACAGTGACCGTTTCTCCCAACACTCATCTACCACCATATCCTCTGTTTTATTTTTTAAATGCGATTCTTAACCCATCTCATCGCGCACTTAGATATCTCAGTGCCAGTAGTTTTTAAGTCTCGGCTAATCATAGCTGTGCTAGGGTCTTTATCGTCTCTTCAACCTTACATATATATTTTATAATATTTTTTTTAAAAAATCAAATACTCAGAAAGGATTGCCTAGGAGTGGGAAAGGAGTGAAGCCACTCCTAGGCGTTGATAAAAGAAAGGAGGAAAGTTGATTACTCAGCCAGAGTATAAGTCATACCGAAGTCCTTGACTTCCTGCTTCACAACCCTACCCTCACGGGCAAGCTTGGACAGGCGAGCACCGATCTTAGCATCGGACAGCTCAGTGCCATTAGCGGCATTGAACTCAGCCGCAATCTGGGCGCGGTTCTTCGGCTCATCGGTCACGAAAGCCAGCACTGCATCGACCAGCTGGTCGCCCTCAGCCCGCTTGCGCTCTGCACGCACCTTAGCGGTCGCATTGCGCTTGTCGAGCTGGGCGATCTTCTTTTCGGCAAAAGCCTTCAGAACATCAACATCAAAGGTACCATCAAGAATGGAATTGTAGATATCTCTCTCAGTGATCTTGTTAGCCATAGTATACACCTCATACAAATTTTGTTTTGCACCACTTATGTTTTTTATTTTTGCTCTTGGCTATTTTTACGAGTTGCTCTGTCGGGAGAGTTTAGCAGGCACCGCTTCTCAGCTCTCTCCACTACCCTCAATCTCGCCGTGGAAGTTTTTTTATTTCTCAACTTTACATATATATTTTATAATATTTTTTTTAAATTTTCAAGTTGAGGAATTTTTTTACCAATTTTTTGGAAGGACATTAACCCAGCCCTTCTCTCACAGTTTGGGCCGCAAGTTTTTAAAAATTTTTTTTCAACTTTCTGTAAATATTATATAATATTTTTTTTAAATTTTCAAATTAAGAGATTTTGGAGGCTGGACCTTAACTGCCAACTCATTATCCTCGCCACAATCACAAAGGAGCTTAGCGGAACCATTTCTCTTAACTTTCTATATATATTTTAATAAATTATTTTTAAATTTTCAAA
>JAEEGL012262743.1_pt1 | contig 20037 bp, 13 predicted proteins | sample 9134231 | NCBI WGS metagenome assembly JAEEGL01 (sample SAMN16246548, study PRJNA631951) | gut metagenome | biome: gut microbiome; feature: rumen; material: fiber-attached | host: Bos | place: Iran: Karaj | collected 2018-10
CGTTCCAATTCGCGCGCCCGCCGGGGGCGCGCCGTCGGCGCGTTGCGGACATCTCCGCCAGCAGAGTTTCAATTCACGCGCCCGCATGGGGCGCGACCGGGTCCGGCGCGGTCGGGGAAGCGGGGCTCGTAGTTTCAATTCACGCGCCCGCATGGGGCGCGACGAGGAGTTCGCCAGGGATTGCAAGGAGTGGGAGGTTTCAATTCACGCGCCCGCATGGGGCGCGACCTTGTGGCGTCCTCCCATGCGCTGATAGTCCGCGTTTCAATTCACGCGCCCGCATGGGGCGCGACGCAGTTGCGGGCGCGTCAATTTTGCACGATTAGTAGTTTCAATTCACGCGCCCGCATGGGGCGCGACGTCTGCACAACCGTTCCCGCCGCGACAGATGAGTTTCAATTCACGCGCCCGCATGGGGCGCGACAACTCCTCAAGGAGAAGTCCGAAATCCAGATGGTTTCAATTCACGCGCCCGCATGGGGCGCGACGAGCGTGTTGGCCACGGTGTCGAATATGGCGCGGTTTCAATTCACGCGCCCGCATGGGGCGCGACGTCACGTCAACGGACGCGGCGCGGGTGCCATTGTTTCAATTCACGCGCCCGCATGGGGCGCGACGACCAAAAGTAACAGACAAAACAACATTAGTGTGTTTCAATTCACGCGCCCGCATGGGGCGCGACTGCTTTGAATTCATAGCGTTTCCCTATTTTCCTGTTTCAATTCACGCGCCCGCATGGGGCGCGACGGGGGCATTTTAAAGCCAATGCCCTTCTGGGTTCAACGAAAGATTTCCGCGAACCGGCTTGCTCCGGCAACTTCATTCGGATTTCAAAGAGCGATGGAATCCACTTCCCATTGTCAGAAAGGCGATTGCGGATTCCGCGAAAGGTTTAGGCTTTTGCTGTGCACTTGGGGTTCGCGGAACCTTACAAAAGCAAAGGCTGTTCCACATCCAGCGCCGGCTTGGCGCCGACATGCTCAATGCGGGTCGAGTAGTGATCGCCAAGGTTGTAGTAGCGCAGGCTATCGGACTCCGGATCAAAGATATCCTCCAGCTCCGCCTTGAGGCGGATCCACTGCGCCGCATCGACATTGCATTCGAAGACGGAGTTCTGCACACGGATGCCCCAGTTGAGACACGCCTTCGCGATGCGCCGCAACCGGCTCCGTCCGGCGCGGTTCACAGTCGATACATCGTAGCTGACAAGCATAAGCATGGCGGCCTCCTATTTGAGCAGAAACGGCGGATAGGCGTCGAGGTCCCCGCGCAAGTGACGGGCAAGCAACAGCGACTGCGCATACGGGAGCAGTCCGATTTCGACCTTCTCCCCCAGAAACGGATGGAGAATCGTTTCCTTCTTTTTCTTCTGCCATGCCTGCAACAGGGTTTTGCAGGCATCCTCGGTCATCTCCACGGCTCCCGATTCCGACATCTTGAAGTCGCGCGGTCCAAGCTGTTGCAGGTTGACGAGCGAGAGCGCCATGCGGTCGGCGAGTGGTGCGCGGAATTCCTCCATGAGGTCAAGGGCCAGGCTGTCTCGTCCGGGACGCAACGCATGGAGAAAGCCGATTTGCGGGTCAAGTCCGACACTCTCCAGCGCTCCGGTGCAGTCGTGCGCGAGGAGCGTGTAGAGAAATGACAGCAGGGCGTTCATCGGATCGCGTGGGGGACGGCGGTTCCGGTTTGCGATGGAGAACTCGGCTTTCTGGGCCACCAGCAGGGAGTTGAAGACCTGGAAATACCGCGACGCCGCCTCGCCTTCTACTCCCCGGACTTCGTCCGTTGTCGCGGCGATACGAAGTTGTTGCACCAGCGTTGCAAGCCCCGCGACAGCCTGGCTGCAATCGGGGTCGTCGCCATGGTCGCGAAGCCGCCGTTGCAGGACGGTTCGCGCGTTGAGAATTTTCCCCGCCACGAAGCTCATGGCCAAGTCGCGGGCATGGTGCGGATCCTGCGCGGCCTTCATCTGGGCGACACGGAGAAGCACGTTGCCGGAAACCGGCCCCTCTACGCGGGCAAGAAACCGCCCGTGTTCCGACAAAAAGCTCACATGCACGCCTCTCTCACCGCACAGCCCCAGCAGAAACGGACTGCACAGGACATTGCCGAAGCAGACTATCCCCGACAGCGTGTGAATCGGAATGCGGGCGACAACCGTGCGCTCACGTTCCGCAACAATAGTCTCACCTTCCTGCCGCAGGTAGGTTCCCTGGGTCTGGACATATAGAATGTTGAGGAGTTTCTTCATAGGGTAACCTCATCCAGTTGGCGGGAAAGCCAGGCTGATGCCGAGCGCTGCGATGCTACCAGTTTCGGCCGACACTCCTCGACGAGGGAACAAGAGACGCACCACTTGCCGAACGACGGCTCGGGAGTCACACCTGAATCAATCAAATCACGGACGCCGGAGACCGTTTCTTCCGTCAGGTGGCGAAGGTCGGCGTTGAACGTGACATCGGTACGGCGTCGCGGTTCACCATAGAACAATGCGCCAGCAGGTATCTCCACGTCAAGCATTTCCTCTAGGCAAATCGCTTGGGCACAGAGCTGGACTTCGTCTGAACGAAATGGATTGGGACGGCCTCGCTTGTATTCAACAGGAAACGGACGCCAAAATCCGGCCAGACTGGGCAGCAACGCTGCGATTCGGCGACCGGTCTCGTCTCGTTCAGATTCCATCAAATGGAACTCGACCATGTCGGCGACTCCGAAGACGCCAAGCCGATGCGAAACGAGCCGCACCGCCGTTGCCTGTCGGAGAGTTCGTCGCGTTTCGCTCTTGCGTTCGTCCACGCGCTCATGAAGTACCCGGCCTGAAGCGGTCAAGCGATTCTCCTCCCAAGCACCTTCCAAATGGATAAGCGCACATCTCCGCCTACAAAACCGGTAATGCAGTAGCGTGGAAATCATGATGAGAGATTCATCTGATTGGTCGTTAGCCATCCTTTCCCTTTTCCTTCCGCCGCTTGACCTCCTCCTCAAGAGCCAAGAGATATCGATCATAGTCGCTTAGGAAGAGTCGGTCCTGGACGATCTTGTATTTCTCGAACTCGGTTTCGGCGTGTTGTTGCGCCATGAAGGCGGAAACGGGGTCGCCCTCGTATTTTGGGGGATGGCGATCAAAGAACGCGAGAAAAGCTTCAAGCTGCTGGCGCCAGTCTTCCATCGTGAGCGGGACATGGTCAAGCGTCTTGAGTTCGGCGAAATCCAGAAATGCGTTCACGATGCGTTCCATGATGGCCAGTTCGTCCTCAGTAAGGTAGTTCTTCGCAATGGATACGTCGTATTTCTGGATTTTGCCATCGGGCGCGTCCTCCCAGGTTGTGAGCCCCATGTGGTCTTTCGTGGCGTCGGCCCGTTCGAAGACGAGTTCCGCCGCCGTCCGTCCATGAACCGTCTGGTGCATGCGGTTCTGGACGGTAGCGAAGAACAACCGCGTCGTTTGCGCCGTCTTGTCATAGTCCACGGCGGTGGCGTAGAGGTCAGTAATCTTCTGGTAGAACATCCGCTCGCTTAGGCGAATTTCGCGAATCTTTTCAAGCAGATGGTCGAAGTATTTGTCCGTGATGGGCGACCCGTCCTTGAGCCGCTGGTCGTCCATCACCCAGCCCTTGATGGTGTATTCGCCAACAATCTGGTTCGCCCACTTGCGGAACTGGACGGCCCGCTCGTTGTCGATTTTGAAGCCCAGAGCAATGATGACCTGGAGATTATAGTGGTTGACGACAAACTTCCGACCATCGCCTACATCTGTTAAAACCTCTTTAATAGATGTGCCCTTGTCCAATTCCGCGTCTGCGAAGAGTTTGCGAAGATGATAGGCGATATTCGGAATCGCGACTCCATACACTGCAGCAAGCATCTTCTGGCTCATCCAGATATTCTCGTCCTCATAGCGGATTTCGTACTTCTCGCTACTTGTACCGGTCGAGGCCACATAGGTGAGAAACTGCGCCGCAGAGGCCTTCTGCGGTTCAAGGTCCCAGTGGCTCTTGTCTTTCTTCTTTCGCGGCATAGAGGTTTTCCTCATTTCTTCGCGGTCTTTTGTTCGGACTCGGACTCTTTTGCGGAAGTTTATCTGGCTCGAAAAGGAAGTTTATCCCTTGAGAAATGGGGCGCGTTTCGCCGAGATATACTTCCGATCCTCGTTTGGAAGCCCCACCGCGCAGCACTGCCGCGCGGTGGGGAGTAACACCTTACATTTCGATGACTTCAACGCCATCAGGAATTGCAGCGCGATCGATGGTCACATCGTAGTCGGCGAAACTGCGCGGAAATTCGACGCCGGGCTTGCGAACGACCTTGACTGCGTCAAAGAGAACGTGAGCCGGGGCGTTGCCAAGTTTTGACGAATGCTTGAAGACAATCAGCTTTCGCGTCGCCATGAGCCCGCGAGCGGCCGAACGGTCAATGTCGAACATCTTGACGAGCGCGTCCCAGAAAATGGCGAGATCGTCTTCGGAGAACCCCGTCTGATCAGCGAAGAAGGGATTGACGAACCCCTGTTCTCGATAGAGCGCATAGGGAAGCGTGAATTTGCGGCCCATCGTGCGATTGTCGCCGCTCTGCTTGTCCGCCTCCGCCGCCGTGGCGACGGCCATCCGCGTGATGGCGTGTTCTGAGGAAAGAACGGGATCGACGGAGCGGGCGAAGGTCATCTGGATCGGTCCGCGAACTTGCCCTGCGTTATACTCCTTAAGAGACATGACAGCTCCGAAGGTGCGGACATCAAAGAAGTTCTGGCACATCCAGGCTTTCGCCTCGGAGGCGTGTTCGGGCTTGTTTTCAAGATTTAGGGCGTCATAGGCCTTTTTCTGCTGGTTGGTCAGAACGGACTTCTCGGCAACGTAGATGTCGTATCCCGGCTTGCCTTGCTGGGCGAGTCCGATATAGTTGCGGACTTTGCGCTTGAGGCACACATCGGTGACGAGACCGTTGTTCGTTTCGGCGTCAACGCGGGGGAGGTTTCCGGCGTCGGGGTCGCCGTTGGGGTTGCCGTCCTGCACATCGAAGAGGAGGACGAATTCATAGCGGTTCTGGAGGGACATGGTTGGAGACCTTTCGTTGGTGTGGGGTTAATGGGTTTCTGCGGATGGTTCCGTATTGGTTTTCTTGGTGAAGAAGGCGCGCATCTGCTGGTAGTAGCCTAGCGCGAACAAGCCGCGGTCTTCCAGCGAAAGCTGGCTTTTGAAACCCTCGGTTGAATCGATGTCGTCAAGGATTTCGCCAACCAGTTTTTCACGGACAATGGCGAGTCCTGGCTTGTCGGATTTAAGTTTCTTGATGTGCTTGCGGAACAGGTCCAACAGTGTTGGAAAGACAATGCGAGGCGTCGAGGACGCAGAACTGTAGAACTTGTCGCCGACACCGGCGTTCACGCCGCCGGAGGCATCGTTTTGGGTCATTTCCAATGTCGCAAACAGGCGACCAAGGAGATAGGCCTGGGTTTTGTTTTCGGGGTTAAGGGACATTGTGAGTCCTTTCGTATTGGTGTTGCGGGTGAGAAAAGCCTTAATGACGGCGGCTTGGCAGTAGGATACCTTGCCCCCGACTTTGTAATTGTCATGCCCGACATTGACTCGGTTGAGCGTAAGCTGGTAGAGAGCCTCCGGGTAGTGCAGTCCTTCCAGAACGGAACGAAGTAGCGAACCGGCAAGCAGCGGTGGTACGCCCTTGGTATCCCGTGCGGTTTGTGCAAGCAGCAGCCAGAGCGGGATGTGGTCGAGCTCGTTCGGGAATGTCTTCTGGATCGCCATGTCCTGGGCGTGCCGACGGAGCCTTTGAATAAAATCTCCTAGTGAGCTTTCATGCCAGAACCGGATGACGATGCGCGCGGCGTTGGGTTCAATGCCGAGCATGTAGAACGGCGTCGAAGGATCGTCCCCGAGTTCCGTCAAATCGGGATCACCGGCCTGCGCGACAATCTTCCAGAAGCTCTTGATGCGTTGCGCGAGTGTCGCATCCATTGCTGAATCGTCGAAAGTTGTTGGCGGATTGACAATCCATGAAAGTAGATTTTCTATCTGCGTCTTCTTTTCCGTCCAGAAGACGACGGTCGTGTCGGCGAGTTTGAAATGGTAGCGCGAATCGGAAATCAGGAGATTCAGGGCGTTGTATGCCTTGAATGCCGCAGCTTCTGAAAGCGGTGCATTGTACGTTTGCTCTTTTCCATAGGATTCGTACGCGGGTGCGTTGAATGAGGCAATGGCACCACCACCGACCGATGTTCCGGCGAGTTTGACCTTTGTTTCCACCGTCGCGACAAGAGACTCGTCCGTACTCCCCGTAATCAGGCACGTTCCCCGCGGTGCTTTCGGATCCGTTTCCTGCATCTCACGCAATGCTGCCTGTAAGACGGCTGGTGTCTTGTAAACATAGCCGGGATGTCCCTGAATCGCGAAGGTCCCGAAGTTGTCGCCGAACCGCTCAATCTTTTCGCGAATGTCATTCGGAATATCGTCAGGATTCCATGAATCGAGAAACGCTACAACGGCGTCGAGACCAGGATCGTGAAGGCCTGTTGCCTCGCGGAACTTGCGGTGCCGTTCACGGAAGGCAGGAAACAACGCATTGCGCGCCTTTTCCTTGTCCTTGTCTTTCTTTTTCGCCTTGTCAGGATAACAACCGAAAATGTAAGCCGTGGTGTCCCAAAGGAGCCTAGGAGTTGGGGCGGAACTTGGCGGATGGGCTCCTCCTGGAACAATGAGATCGTTTGTTACGAAAATGACCTTTTCCTTTCCACCTTTTTTCGTAGGAGGAAGGATTTTCTGGATTTTCGCGTCCTGGATGTCAAAGAGCTTTCCATCTGGGGTCAGAACAACGATGAAGGACATCTTCTGTTTGCTTGTCCCGAGTTTGGGTAGGGCTTCCTCGAATTCAGGGTCGCTTTCCAGACGCCCGTACAGTTCATAAAGTTTGGTGAGAATCATGCCATGACCTCCTTTCCGTCTATGGCGGGAATGTCGATGATTCCATCCTTGGCCACGGCGTGGAAAAACCGCGGCTCCGCCGTGAGCTTGCGCTCTTTGTTCGATTCAATAATCTTGCCTTTCGGGTCTTCGCGGTAGATGAAGTCGTGGAACATCCAGCCGAAGTCCTTGTTGCGCTGGTCTGTCGGGAGTTCGCAGGGCGGGAGCGCATCGCCATCGGCGATCAGAGCGAAGTGGGCGGGAAACTCGCGGCACCCTAGATAGGGTTGGTGAAACGCCTGGCCGGACGCGGCCCGACGGTTGAACATGGAGATGTGTTTCGCGGCGCAAACCTCCTCCGGCAAATCAGGCCCCCCAGCCTCCAGGGTTCGTTCCACAACATTGAAGTGGCCCTCGATGACATAGGCGACATCACGGAGGACAAGCGAGGCGCGTTGCTGGCGATCGTCTTCGGGGCAGAGTCCGATTACGGCCTTTTCTTCGCCGCGCATGACAGCGACGGACGGTGTCACCGCCTTGGAGGCGACCTCGTTGCGCCGGACAGACGAGAACACGATGGGCTTGAGAACGCGGATGCGATCCACCACCCAGGCTATCTGCGGTTTCCAGTAGATTGCCGAGAGGATGTTCCGTGCGGCCGAAGGCGTCATGACTTCGTATGAAACGCGCTCGACTTTCATTTCGGGGCGCGTGAAGAGCGCGTAGTCGCCCCAGACGTGGAGTTTGATTCCTTTTGACATGATGGTTCTTTCCTTTGCTAAACACCGAGAAAAACGGTTTTCGCCTGATTGCTGATTCCGAAGTTACTGTCATAGTACTGTTCCGGACTCGTCAACACCCACCAGGTGTCGTGGACAAGTTCGGCGAAGAGGTTTCCGTTTTCATCACGCGGTTCGGGACCGCGCAAACTAACGGTATAGCGTTGCAGTTTCCGCGCAATCTTCCGCTGCTCGCCAATCGCGTAGGTGCCACGGAGTTCTTCGCAGAGTTGCCGTCCTTCTTCGCCGTAGGGGACGAAGACGGAGATTGACGGCTCGGAAATCAAATGGAAGGTCTCTCCGAGCGTACGGAACTTGTAGACGAGGAAATCATCGCGGCATTTCGGCGTGGACGGAGGAATCAAGTCGGTAAGGACGGATAAACGGTCAAGGCCCTGCTTGTCATCGGAATAGAACCGGTAGAGCAGTTCGAAATACCGTGTGACGAGTTCAGGGGAGAGAAGATCGTTTGCGAATTCGTCCAATGCGAGCACTTCCGAGCCCTTTGCTGAAGCTGTTGCAAGAAAGCCGGGAGGGGAATGATTCTCCGACGATTCGAAGAAGATCACATGGCCCAGTTCGGGCAGTCGTCCTTCGCGATTGCATCGACCTGCCGCCTGCGAGAGGGAGTCTGCTCCGGCCATCTCGCGGAAAACGCAAGGGAAGTCGATGTCTACGCCCGCCTCGATGAGCTGAGTTGAAATGAGCAGACATGGTTTGCCTAGTCGAAGCAGTTCTTTGACAAGATTCAGTATGTCGGTCCGATGCTGTGGACACATCTGCGCACTGAGGTGGAATACCGGATGATCGGGAAAGCGCACACTGGCGGATTCAAAGAGGGCGCGCGCGTGGCGACGGGTATTGACAACCACCAAAGCGGACGAATGGTCCACAACAAGTTCAAGCAATGCAGCGTCTGATATCTTGTCAGGGATGCGTTCTGCCGTCACACGCCGGAGCCGTTCATGTAACTTTCGTCCGGAAGGGATGATTTCTCGGCACCCTTCCGGTCCACCGGTCAATCCGCCCTTGGTCAGTTGGCCGGCAAGGACGGCAGGTTGGGTCGCCGTGCAAAGAACGACGCTTGTGCCGTAGTGGCGGACGAGTTCATCAAGAGAACGGAGACACGGCCGGAGAAGATCGATTGGAAGGGATTGCGCCTCGTCCAAAATGATGACCGAGTGAGCAAGGTTGTGAAGCTTGCGGCATGCGGACGACCGATTCGAGTGCAACGATTCGAAGAACTGGACGCTTGTCGTGACGATGATTGGCGAATCCCAGTTTTCGGCGAGAAGCCGCATCCGGGAGTCTCCCGATTCGTAGTCGACGTTTCCGTGGTGTTCCAAGACTGCGTCGTCTCCGAAGACGGAGCGGAATACATTGGCATTCTGCTCAATGATGCTCGTGTATGGGATGACGTAGACAACACGGTCAAGACCACGCTCCGCAGCGTGATGCAACGCAAACGCCATGGACGACAGGGTCTTTCCCCCGCCCGTCGGAACCGTAAGCGTGAACAGGCCCGGAGGAAGCGATGCGGCGGCGATGCAGTCCTTGCGCACTTCGTCCCGAATAACATTGACGGGAGAATCCGCTGTACCCGATGCGGTGACTTTCGCAGACAGTTTTCGGAAGTGGTTATCCAGTTTCTCTTTCAAGGAAACGAAATCTCGCCCGGCAATGCTATCGCGTTCATCGGCCCGATTCCCGTCCATAAAACGCTCCGTCGCCAGAAAATCCGCGTCAACGAGGCAGGAGAACAGCATGCGCGTCAAAAAGGCAAGTGAATAGCCGTCGCCGTTCGAAACGAATGGAAGCGCCTCTCTGCCTATTGCGGCGAGGTCGCATTCGAACAAGTCTGGCGGAAGTTCCTTGCGCGCCGCTGATTCCCAATCAGGCAATTGCTTACGAAGTCGGTTCTCCAACGACGATGCAGACGAGCCGATGCCGTCAGGCATGCCGGCGTGGTGACCGGCTGTGGCATAGGCGAGAAGCAGGCCAAGACCTGGTAGACTTTTCGCGGCATACTGTCCGCCAGCCGATGAATGGTCAGATCCATGTCTGCGTTTGACATTCTGATTCTCGTCTTCATCATCCTCGGAACAATCCCCTGAGGCCGACCAAAGGTAGTTCTGGACATTCGGTGCGGCTTTGCCGAAATCGTGTGACCCGCCAAGAAACCCCGCCAATGCGCCGCAACCGAACCTACGCCCGAACAGCTCGGCTATCTGCCGAACCGCCGTCAAGTGTTCCGACAAGGCTTCAGTCCGCGCCGCATCATCAGGATCAATGTGGGCAATGATCCTTGTGGGGGGGGCTTTCCTGTCAAGCTGGGCGGGTTGTTGCATCATGGTTTGAGCGGTTTTGGTTTTCCAGTGGAACCCCTGACGGGCATCTTTCAAAAACAGTACATATTTCAACTCACTTCGAGTTTCTTGTGCAGATTGCACAATTCTCCGAAGACGGGATGCAGTTTATGAAATGGATGTTTCGATGTCAATCAAAAATTTTATGTATTGTTTATGAAAACCTAACAGTTAGGTTCTTCGCCATTGTCGGTGGACTGGGGGATGCGCATAGGATTGCTAGAATGTCTCACACGATATTCAAAATCGGGGACTTGAGTAATACACTTTCCACCTCGTGGATAAAATGTTGACGCGCGCCCAGGCAGCGGCAAGGGTGAAGCACGGAATACTCCCCCCTGCGGGGCATCCCCCCTTTGTCTCGGAGGGGGGGCATCCCATTGTGCATCGTGCATCGTGCATTGTGCATCGTGCATTGTGCATTGTGCATTGTGCATTGCGGTATCCGGTTGCGTGGGCAACGGGCCTGTGGTAGGATTCGCGAAGCATTGTCAGGCACAGGATAGAGAGAATGATTCGAAACACACCGGAATTGACCAAGGTCTGCGAAGCGCTGCGGCAAGGCGGCGTCGCCGCAGTCGATACCGAATTCGTCTGGAGCCGGACCTACCGGCCACGGCTCGGCCTGATACAGATTGGCTCCGCAGCCGGGGAGGGCTGGGCCATCGACTGCCTTTCGGGCACCAACCCCGCACCACTCGGCGCCCTTTTGGAAGACGCGGGCACTGTGAAAATCCTCCACGACGCCCATCAGGACCTCGAACACCTCTTCCACTACACCCACCATACCCCGAAAAACGTCTTCGACACCCGTCTCGCCGCCGGTTTCGCAGGCTTCTCATCGACCATCGGCCTCCAGAAGCTTCTTGAGGAGACCTTGAACGTCGGCCTCCCGAAGACGGAGACCCTGACGAATTGGTGCCAGCGCCCCCTCACGGATGCCCAGATCGAGTACGCCCTCGACGACGTCCGCTATCTCGCCGATCTGCGGCTGGACCTTCTGAACCGGGCCTCGAAGCTCGGCACCGCCGACTACCTCGCCGAGGAACTCCGCCGCTACGACGCCCCCGCGCGCTACGAGGATCCGGAACCGGACGAAGTCTGGCTGCGCATCAAGGGAATTGGCCGTCTTTCTCCGCGCGAATGCGCCTTCCTCCGCGAACTTGCGGCCGCCCGTGAATCCACCGCGCGCACATGGAACATGCCCAAGAACTGGCTCGCCGACGATGCCTCCCTGCTCGCCATCGCCCAGAACCCCGGCGACCTGCGTTTCCGCCACCGCCTCCGCAACCGCGGCCAGCGCGACACGCTCGCGGGCATCTTCGCCGCCGCCGTGAAACGCGCCGCCGCCCTGCCCGACGACGCCCTGCCCGCCCCCCCGGACCGCTGGATACCCACGGAGGTCCGCGACCGCTCGGACGACGCCCTGGCGTTTCTCCGGCAGCGCGCCGAGGAAGTTCACATCGACGCTCCGCTCTTCGCCAGCCGCGCCGTTCTCACCGATTTCCTCAACGATCCCGACAACCCGGACAACCCCCTTGCGTCCGGCTGGCGGCACGAACTCGCCGGACGCGAGATCGCCTCCCGCTTCGCCCCTCCCAGCCTCTTCTAGGACACCCCATGCCGCAATCGAATCTCCGCATCGTCCTCGTCGGCCCGCTCTACGGCGGCAACATCGGCAGCGTCTGCCGTGCCATGGCCAATTTCGGCGTCTCGGACCTCGTCCTCGTGAACCCGGACCCGCACATCGACTGGCGGGAGGCCGAGAAAATGGCCGTTCATGCCGACGACATCCTCCGCAACCGCCGCGTCTGCACCTCGCTGGAGGAGGCCCTTGCGGACTGCGTCGCCTCCGTCGGCACCACCTGCCGCCGCGGCCTCTACCGGCAGCACGCGCTCAGCCCGAAGGAATGGGCGCCGGAACTCGCCGCGCTCTCCGACGCCGGGCGCGTCGCGCTCGTCTTCGGCCGCGAGGACCAGGGCCTCTTCAACGAGGAGATCGCCCTCTGCACCCATCTGGTCCAGATCCCGACCGCGACGGAATACCGCTCGCTCAACCTTTCGCAGGCCGTCGTCGTGCTCTGCTACGAGATGTTCCAGGCCCGCGACGGCTACCAGCCCATCCGCGAGAAGTCCCCGCTCGCCGAGGGCGCCGCCCGCTTCCGCATGGAGCGCATGTGGCGGGACTTCCTCCTCAAGATCGGCTTCATGGACTCCCAGACCGCCGACCACATGATGGCCGGCGTCCAGCGCATCTTCTCCCGCGGCGCCAAGACCGTCGACGACGTCAACATCCTCATGGGCATCGCCCACCAGGCCGAATGGGCCCGCGCCTCCCTCCCGCCCAAACCCTGCCACCACCCGGAAGAATGAACAAGGATCCCCGCATCGGCGCCTATCTCTTCGACATGGACGGAACGCTCGTTGAAACCGAGCGCTTCTGGTCCATCGGCCTTTGCGACCTTCTCCGCGCCGACGGTTTCGAACTCCCCTTCGAGGAGGCCTACCGCATCGTCTGCGGCCATTCCTGGAACTCGATCTACCAGGACATCGTCGCCCGCTTCCCCTCCGAGGGGGCCTATGACGTCGACGAGCAGGCCGACCGCCTGAAGCCCTGCTACCTCCGCGCCCGCGAAGGCGCCGACCTGCGCATCCCCGGCTCCGCCGAGGCCTTTCTCGCCCTCGCGCGCAACACCCCCTGCGCCATCGTCTCCGGCTCCCGGCGCGAGGACGTCGAGGAAACCGCCGACCTTCTCGGCATTCGCGAATCGATTGCCCTCATCGTCGGTGCGCAGGACTGCCCCGTCGGAAAACCCGCGCCCGACGGCTATCTCATGGCCGCGAAGGGGCTTGGCGTCGAACCCTCCCGGTGCGTTGTCATCGAAGACTCCAACGCAGGGGTCCGCTCCGGGCTCGCCGCCGGCATGCGCGTTGTCGCGCTGGACCGCTCAGGCACCGATGTACAGCATGTCCGCGGCCTCGCGCACCTCTGCCTCCAATCGCTTGCCGACTTCCGCCCCGAACAGCTGTTCTGAGCGTTTAGCGAGCGGGAACTCCCGTTCGCAGGAGCACCGGTCCGAGCAGACCGGACGGCAGTAGCTCGTGGTCCTTGTCCCAGTGCTTCCAGGTGGTGAATGTATGGCGCCCCGTGGGTGAACGCTGGCCGTCCTTGACCCACTGCGGAATCTCCTTGATGGAGATTAAGTTCACGCCGTTCATCTTCTCGCCCTTCCATTCGCAGTCGTCCGCGTAGAGGCGGTCGTCGCCGATGAGGCGGTTCGGCCAGAGGTTCGTCACGCGGATGGATAGGTCGAGCGCGGTCTTGCCGCCGGAGAGCGCATCCGTGACATCCACGCGGAACGGCGGCTTCCAGAGTACGGGATACGCCTTGCCGTTGACCGTGACCTCCGCGAAGTTCTTCACGTCGCCGAGATCCAGCACGAGGCGCGCGTCGGGCGGCAGTTTCGGCGCGGGCACGCGCTTCGTGTATGCGGCCGTGCCGGAGAAGTACTTGATGCCGTCTTCGGGGCGTTCCGTCCACGAGACGAGAGCCGGGAAGGTCGCGGACGCCGGGGCGTCCCACCCTTCCGGAAACGCGACTTTCCACGCGCCGTCCACGGGGATGGGCGGCGGGGGCACGGCGGCGAAGCGAGTCACCGCTCCGGACGCCGTCTTCACTTCCGCCGTGAGCGGCTCCCACGCAAGAATCCGGCCGTCACGCCACTCCCAGACGGTTGGGGCGGCGGGAGACGACGGCGCTGAGGCCGGAACGGTGAACGTCATGCTCTCATCGATTGTCACCGTCTGCTCCACGCCGTCGTAGACGTATGTGATACGCCCGGCCTTCTTCGCCTGGGGCATCGGGTCGGCGCCGACGAGGCGATTGTCGATGACCACGGACACAGCACCGTCCCTCACCTTGGCGGCCACCTTTTCCGTGATGTCAATCACCTTGATTTCGGCCGGCTTCCACGCGGGGTCGATCACGCCGTACCATGCGCTCTTCAGAGTCGCGCCAACCGGAAGCGTGTAGGAGGCGTACTCCTTCACCACATCGCGCTTCTCGGCGCCATTCAGCTCATACACGACTTCCAGTTCCTTGCGCTTGCCCGGCGCGGGATCGCCTCCGAACGAGTTGTTGGACACGTACACGCGCGTGCCAGACTTCAGGGCGGACGCCACGTCCACGCAGTTTGGACGACCCGATGCGTCGAAGACGCCGTAGAGCGCCTTTACGATTTTCAGCGTGTGCTTCACCCCGGGCTCAACGGGGGCGGGACGCGGCGTGGACTTCACGGCGACGTTTACGGCATGGTCGCCCGTCGCGGGTTTGCGGAAGACAACGAACGCGCTGCCGCTCGGCGGGAACGTCAGCGTCACGCAGGTGCGGCCGCCCTCCTCGCGCCAGACTTCGGCGGGCCGCGTCCTGCCCGTCTCAGCGTCCCAGATTTCGGGTGCGCGTCCGGTCTGGCGGAACGAGACCTCGAAAGAGTGCGTGTCGACGTTGTTGAGCGCGACGAAGTACCAGTCCGCGTCGTTTCCGCGCCGATGGATCCAGTTCGGGCCGGCGTCCTTCTGTGTGGAGGCGAAATCGGGCTCCACGCCGAGCCGCTTGAGCGGCTCGGCCGGGCGGCAGGTGAACACCCCTTTCGCCCACACCTTGTCGGCAAGCGCGCGGACGCGCCCGTCGGCCGCGGGGTAGCCGCGCAGGCCCGGCGCGCGCGAGGGCTTCACCATGCCGCAGACCTTCGCCCCGGCGTCAAGGAGCGCGTCCACCTTGCGAAGCAGTGCCTCGGACATCGTCTCCTGCGGCGGCAGGACGAGCAGCCGGTACGCGACGCCGCCGGGCGCGACGACGCGGCCGTCCACGACCTTGAGCGCCATCAGCGCCTTCGTCGCGCAGATGTCCCAGTCGTAGCCCGGGGGCAGCTTCACGTCTTCCGCCGGCCTGCCGGAGTCGCCGAGGCGGGAGCCCTTGTTCGGGGCCTGCTCGCCGCAGAAGTAGAGCACGTCGGCGGCGAACGTCCCCTCCTGCAGCATCCACTGGCAGCGCGCCTGGTAGCGGAGCCACGGCCCCACGTGCGGCCACCATGTCTGGGTGCGGTCGAAGTGCATGCCCCATTTGCCCATCGTCATGCCGGGGAGGTACTGGCTGCCGGGCCAGGGCTGGTGGACGAAGCGGTGGTAGATGATGCGGTTGACGCCATCGCAGTAGACGCTGTCGCCCTGCGCCTTGATGGAGAACGGCGTGGTGCGCCACCGTCCGCCGGTGGTGGGTCCCGCGGAGAAGGACGCCGTGGCGGCGTAGCGGCGGCCCCACACGTGCGCGAGGGTGGCGGCGAACCGGGCGTTGCTAGAACCCATGGCGTGGTCGCCCGACCCGGCGTTGGACCAGAACTCGCCCATCGGGATGTCGACGTCCTGCCCGTACTGGAGATCGTCGCACGGCGCGTTGCCGTAGGGCTCCACCGAAAGCATCAGCCCGTGCCTGTGGCAGAGTTCCGCGAGGCGACCGGAGTAGTTCTCCGCGAAGAGGTCGGCCACGACGCGGCGGAAGTCCTCGAGAAAGCGCTCGCTTTCATCCACGCTCCCCACCACGCGCCCCGTGAACACGGGCAGGTAGGGCAGGGGAGAATAGCCCATGCGCGCCTCGAACGTCTTCTCCATCCCCTGCGTCCAGTTCTGGGAAGCGACCTCGTAGCTGTCCACGAGGATGTTGTTGAAGCCGCTCTGGACGGCGCCCGCGAGCGGGCCGAGGCGGTCGCAAAGGCGGGTCACGTACTGGTCGAAGTGGTAGTCCATCGCGGAGGCGGAGAGCTTGTCCACCTCCAGTCCCGCGCCGTGTTCGGACGCGGGGTGGTTGCGGCGGCCGTTGCAGATGTGGCCGATGCGCAGGAGAATCCAGTCGCCCGCAGGCACGTCCCACGCGAGCGAGCCGTCCGGCGCCATGCGGGCGGTGAGGTCGACGATCCGGTCCCGGCGCACGACCTGGTCCGGAGCCGCTTCCACGGTGTCCCGCGTCACGTTGCCTCGGATGCCGAACGTCTTGGAGGCGATGTCCGTCAGCCTCAGCTTCGCCTCGGGAGCGGCCTCCTCGAACTTAACGGCGACCGATGTGGCGAGGGTGAGCCGGATGGCGCGCGCCGTCAGGGGTCTGGGGAAGGGGTGGTACCGCAGCGAATAGTCGCAGGAGCCGGAAAACGCCAGCGGCGCCGTGAACGTCTCCAGCGGCTCGAACGTCGTCCCGTCCCGCGAGATCTCCACGCTCGCCTTGGCGGACTCGGTCCACACCCGCGGATAGGAAAGCCGGAACGACATTCCCGCAGCCGTAAAGGGTTTTGGTGAGGCCAGCGTGACCGTCTTGTCGCCGATGTCCGCCGTCACGTCCGGGAACGATCCCGCGTCCGCCGGCGGGACGGGGAAGGCGAGGACGGCGATGTCCTCGTAGAAGCCGTGGTCGCTCTTCGTGCGCGGGAGCTTGTCGCGGAAGGCCGACGGCCCATGGACGGGCGTCTCGGTGAAGACGACTTTCTTCATGCCGTTGGACGGCATGTTCCAGGGGCCGCCGGACGACGACCAGCCGGAGCAGTTGGGAATGCAGATTTCAAGCCCGAGGCGGCGCGCCTCCGACGCGGCGTGCCGGAACATGTCGAACCACTCGGGCGAATTGAAGGCGAGCGGGCCGGGCGGGATGTCGCATCCCGCGTCGAACATCTGCACGCCGCCGATGCCGGCGCCGGCGAGCGCCTCGAAGTCGCAGGTGATGCCCTCCTTCGTGACGTTGCCGTTCATCATGTGGTACCACGTGTGCGGCTTCGCCGAATCCGGCGGGTTCCGGAAGCCCTCCTCCAGTGTCAGGGCATGGGATGTGCCCGAGCAGAACGGAAGAAGCGCGGAGAGCGCGGCGGACAGGAGTGTTCTTTTCATGTTGCGATGCGAGTTGCGGCCGAAGCGGAATCCGGTCAGTCGTGGGAGACCATGCCGTTGTCGCGGTCGTCGCGGACGCGGGTTTCAAGGTCGCGGAAGAGACGGCGGATGTCGCGCGTTGTTCCCCAGGTGAACCAGATCGTCGTGATCACGCCGAGGAGAAGCGGCACCGTGACGCCGGTCACGAAGTACTTGATCGACCATGCGCGGATGCTCCAGTGGAACGTCTTCGCCAGAAGCGCCACCAGGAGGAAAGAGCCGAAGAACCCGTACACGATGCTGTGGCTGAAGACCGCCCAGGCCAGGATGCGGTCTTCCCGCTTGTACTCCGGAGTGATTCCGACGAGGTGGTTCAGGAGGCGCTTTGCGAATGACTGGCGCGGCTTTGCCGCGCAATGACTGGCGGCTTCGCCGCAATGACTGGCCGCCTGCGGCGGCAATGACGAATTGGTCATTTGGGGCGCAGCACCACCGTCATTCGCGCCGTTAGGCGCGGTCGTCATTTGGCGCAACGCGCCACCGTCATTTGCGCGAAGCGCGCCGTTGTTGCCGGCGGGCGCATCCGCCCACTGGCCGCGATGCAGCATCTTCTCCAGGTTGAAGGGCTTGCGGCAGGTGAGCAGGGAGACGATGACGTAGAGAGTCACGGCAATCAGCATGGCCGTGAAGCTCAGCTCGATGGAGTTCACCGGGAACTTGACGGTCCATTCGGCGTCGGTGACCGTCCAGCGGATCCAGGGCTCGAAAGGCCGGGAGACGGCCTCCAGGAAGTGGCGGACGCCTGATTCGAGGCCGTGCGCGGTGAGCCAGGGGAGGACCTTGTCCGCCCAGTTGCGCTGGACGAGGATGCCGCAGAGGGAGACCGAGGCGGCGGAGAGAAGCGAGGCGTAGGCTCCGGCGGTCGTGCCGCGCCGCCAGTAGAGCCCGAGCGTCACGATGGCCCCGGCGCCGGTGAACCACATGGAGCAGCCGATCGTGATGAACATGTTGATGTAGTCGAGCTGCGCGAAGAGGCACGACCCAAGCCAGAAGCAGACGCCCACGGCCACCACCACGGCCTTGAAGATCGCGAGGTGAAGCCGCGGCGACGGTGCGGTCTTGAAGAACGGCAAGATAAAATCCTGCGTCCATGTCATGGCGATGTCGAAGACGCGCGTGTCGTCGGTCGAGAGCACGAGGAGGATGCAGAGCATCAGCAGGAGCGCCACCAGCCATTTGGGGAAGATGTTGCGGACGGCCACGGGGAGCATCTGCTGCATGTAGGTGGTGCGGTAGCCCTGGTAGAGCTTGTTGGCGGCGGCCTGGTCCTCCATGGAGGCGCTGAGGGCGCCGCGGACCGCGTCAAGCGTCGGGGTGTCGAGGTTTCCGTACTTCGGCGGATCGTGATCGAGGTTCCGCTCGCGGGAAAGCGGCGGATCGACGCCGATGATGTGGATCTGCTCCGGGACGGCGGCCGCGGCGGAGCTGATGGTCTCGGCGACTTCCGGATTCGGGGCGATTTCCTCCGCGACGCGCGTGGACAGCTCCTGGCGGATGCGATGCGCCTCGGCCGCGTGGTCCCGGTGGTTCATCGTGACGATGATCCCGACGACGAGGAAGAAGGGCATGAGCCAGGCCATGCCGGCGCCGAAGGAGTTGAGCAGGTTCGCCATCTTGCCCTCGTGGGCGGATCTGGCGACGGTGCCGTAGCCGTTGCCGACCCACTCGCCGCCCATGATCTTGCGGTAGAACTGCACCATGAGCCCGAAGAGGTTGAAGTCGCGCAGCTCCTGGATGTCGTAGGGGTTGAGGAAGCTTTCGCCGGGAACGCGGTCGGAAAGCACCGGCGCGATCTCGTCCCACCAGGAGAAGTTGCAGAGGACGAAGATGATCAGCGTCACGAAAAGCGGGTAGGCGAAAAGCCCCTGCACGGCGTCGGTGACCAAGAGGGAGATGCGTCCGCCGCAGAGGATCATCAGAAGAGCCAGCGTCAGGCATGCCGCCAGCAGGAACGGAAACGTGCGAACCTGTGTGCCGAACACGGTCATCCGGTGCGGGATGCCCAGCAGGTAGATGAAGAAGCGGACGGCGACGGCGGGCCCGATGCAGTTGCCGAGCATGTCCGCGCCGCCGCGCAGCACGGCCGCGAGGCGCCGGAGACCGCGGCTGTAGCGCATCTCGAAGAACTGCCCGGCGCTCATGGCGCGCGTCTCGCGGAAGCGGTAGGTGATCCAGCCGTAGAGCGAGAGCATGATGGCCAGCGGCGTCAGGATCGCGTTCCAGAACTGGAAGGCGTAGCCGTTGTTGTAGGCGACTTCGGTGCTGGCGATGAGCGTGGTGACGGCGAGGTTGCCCATCATGCCGCCGGAGAGGAGAACGTAGCGTCCCGCGCAGCGGCCGGCGACGAGAAAGTCTGAGACGCTCCTCACGTAGCGGCGGCTGTAGACCGCGAGGGCGCAGACGCCAAAGACGGGAACGACGACGAGAATCCAGTGGTACCAGGAGAACATAGCGAGGGAATAAGATGGGTTGCGGCAATTCTATTAAGGTGAGATCGGAAAGTCAAATCCGGGATTCCGTTCTCCGGTATTCGGTCAGTCTTTTGGAGTAGTGCTGAAACTCCGCGGTTCTCTGAAACCTCATTGGATTGCCCCCCTCCGGGAGGGGGGTGGCGCGAAGCGCCGGGGGGAGAATGCGGCCTTGCCCCTTGACCGAATACAATTGCTGTGCGCAACCCTCTTGTCTTGCTGCCACCACCTGTCTATACTAGAACCCATGTCCATTGACTACATTCGCGAAAATATCCCGCTTGCCCGCGCGTTGCGTGCCAACATGACACCGCAGGAGCGTCATCTGTGGTATGACGGCCTTCGTCATCTTCCAATGCGTTTCCAACGACAGAAGGCCATCGGGCCCTACATCGTGGATTTCTACTGTCATCGGTCGCGACTTGTGGTGGAACTCGACGGATCTCAGCACTATACGGAAGAGAAGCGAAGCTACGACGAGCGCAGGACGGCGTTTCTACAGTCGCAGGGCGTGGAAGTCCTTCGTTTTCAGAATCGAACCATCGAC
>JAEEGL016387019.1_pt1 | contig 20037 bp, 11 predicted proteins | sample 9134231 | NCBI WGS metagenome assembly JAEEGL01 (sample SAMN16246548, study PRJNA631951) | gut metagenome | biome: gut microbiome; feature: rumen; material: fiber-attached | host: Bos | place: Iran: Karaj | collected 2018-10
CTGTACTGCTCAAGGCAACTACTCTGGTGTGCGATACGCCCGTTCGGAGTCTGAGAACATTTTCTACTTTGCAAATAACATGTTCATCAATCTCCATACATTGAGTCCTAAATATGACTATCTCAGAGTTTATCCATTCCGTAGTGTATATACCTATACGGGAGATATTCAGATGAACTACTTTAACGCCGTCTTTGATGATGAGCTTGGAAGCACTGATGCTATTGCTGAGATGCCAAAGCATGTAGATCTCGCTGTAAGATCTGGTAAGGGCTATCTCTCTATGACTTCCGCCATCGACCAGACCGTAAGCGTACGCTCTCTCAATGGCATGTCGGTTGGTGAGCTGAATATGCGTGCTGGTGACAGCCAGAGCATCAACCTGCCTGCAGGCATATACTTAGTGAATAATGTCAAAATCATCGTAAAATAAAGTAAGATATGAAAGCTATATATAACAAGCCTCTGACAGAAATTGTTACGCTCAACATACAAGACGTGCTGGTCAAAGAGGAAGGTCATTGGAGCAATGATTTAGATACAGCAGATACCAACAACAGCTTCTTCGACAACGTAGAAGCAAATGGTAATGGGAAAAACTCTTTCTTCGACGATTAAACAGCAAAATCACTCTATGGTGGTAGTGTCACATCACGCCACCACTTCATAACAACACAGCACCGATGGCTATCCGCCATCGGTGCTGGTGTTATTGGGGATTGCGAAAATAATGCGAAGGAGCGAAAAAGATACGAAAACATTTGTCATCTGCAATGACAGCCTCAATGCATTGAGAAAGTAGGAGGTCGGACCTCCTACAGTTTGTCTACTTTTTTTCAGTCTTTTTGAGGGTGCCTTGGCACCTTTTTCCGCCTTTTTAATCTTTGTATTTCGTAATTAGGGTGAGCAATATCACGATAGAACTGTTTGTTTCAATGGTGACTGCGCAGCTGATGAACTTGTGTATAATTGAATATATATTCACTTTTTTTGTTTCTTCGCATTTAATGTCATGAGACTCAAATCAGTTTTCGAACTTTTCGTGTTTTTAGATTTTTTCGTAATAAATATTTTCTGCATATTTTCGCAATCAAAAAAACTCAAAGCCTGGAGAATGTAAGAGGTCGAGGCCTATAGATTGTCATCTACGATGACAGTCGGATATCATCTTCAAAAATCATCCTTTCCTTTACCGAAAGCCAAGTCACTTCAGACAAGAAAATATGTATAATAATTTTACACAATTCTTTTAAGCAAAAAATGGCCTCGTCATCACGTGTTGACACATAATCCACAGATTGTATCAACATTGTCCAATTGTTTCAAATTGAATAATAATTCATTATCATTATTTTACTATTTTGTTATATTTGCAAATTGAAAGAATATAGGATTAAAAGTGAATAGATGGGATGAAATTTGGCTATTTCTTCTTTCAATTTCCAACAAGAAGACTGCGTTAGGATTCTTATCAAGCGAAACGTTTGAAGTGAAGAATGTGGTAATTATGTAAAAAAAATGCAAGAGAAAATTATTAATCAATCCATATAGTATAATGAGAAAAATTACTAAATTATTAATGTTTTTTGCTTTGTGCCTATGGGGCACTCAGAGCAATGCGCAGAACGTGACGATTGAGCCTTCAACGGGTAACCTTGTTGCGGCTCTGACTTATGAGGGTGAAACCGGTTTTGCTGTCGGCTTATCTTCCTTGTGGCGCCACGAGCAGTTGGCTCTCTCAATGACGACATCGGATGGCGATGAATTGACTAATTCCGGAGAAATCAGCGATCCTTCAGCTGCATTGGGTATAAAGAATGACAACCTGATCTTCGTCAGCGGCCACATGCCCCTATTCTTTGTCGTTTCTTTGCCCAATGGTTATCGTTTCACTGGCTATGAAATCGTGCTAAAGAACGACCTGGTGGGAGAAGACGTCCGTCAACCCGGTTCAAGTTTAGGAAACAACAGCGATTTTGCAGCACTACCTGCCGGCAATAACAAAACAATGCGTTTTTATGAAGTGCAACAATGGGAGAATGGAAGTTCACATGTAAGGGACAATCAAAATTATAACAATTTAAATCCCATTGGTTCCACAATCATCACCCAGGCCCAAGCGGATGATGAGTCAACCGACATTATCTTCAATGATGCTAACAAGGGCAAGGAATTCAAAATGAGTCGTGTTAGCGATAAGGATGAGAACAGTCCGCTATATATGGGTAATCAGCTTTATTTCAGATTCACCAAGAATGCATATTTCTGCGGCCTCTCCATCAAATCGTTCACTCTCTATTTCACCTCTGAGGGAACATTCACTGCCCCAGTGAAACCATCTACCGTGAGTGCAACTCCTGTGAGCATGCTGCCTCTTCCATTCTATACCAACAAGATTGACTTCGGAGAAATGGATTCTTACACGAAAGATGGTGCGACTTATTTCAGCTATCATCACGAGAATGTACAGGACCTCTTGGCATTCAACTATATCTATCAGGAAGACGCTCTTGAGAATGGCGAACCCGCCGATGTGGCTTCAACCAAGAAGATATATCAGACACTGAATGGTGACAACAATTATCTTGGCTTGAAAAATGGTGTCTATTATGTGGAGACACCTGTGACCATCACCAACTCTAGTGGAAATCATGCTCCTATCGGCTATCGTATCGTGGGGGCCAAACTCAATTATGCCTATGGAACAGAAAACTCTGGAGGAACACAGACCGAAGAGTATTATTTGATTTCATATACATCAGGTGGAAGGACCTATTACCTGAATACCTCTGGGCGTTTCGGAACTTCACCCATAAGGTGGGAAGTTGACAATAGCAATTATGTACATAGCGGTGATGTTTATCTGACGTATTCTACCTCAGGATATGGTTATAACACTACTTACAACCTAACTACAGGTTCTAGCAGTTCAAATCAGAAGGTATCTTATAATAATGGGTACTTATCAATTACTGCAGGTGGCAATACCCGTTATCTCCAGGGCACAACAAGTGCCACCACACAACCAACTTTTTCAACATCGAGCAGCACCAACAACCGTGCCCTCTGCCAATACCAATCTATTCCGCATACATATCCAGCCTTTACCCCCGAGGAATATTTCATCGATGTGTATGACAAAACGGGAAAAACCTATCAAACAATTACCGTGAGCGGAGGAAGTGATACCTACGACTTTGGTCCGTTGAACAACGATGCCATCAAATTTGCGATTAGAGGCGTTGATGGTACCAACGGAATGGCACTTGTCACCGTCGATTTGTTCCTGCAGGCTCTCGACCCCTACATCGACAAGATGGACATTGTATGCCATGATAAGGACAATGTGCTGGAATTAACCCAGACGTTCACTGCTGACAACTTCAGGGTGAGTGGCGGACGGTTTGTCTTCTATGTGCCCGCCGATTATGGTAATGAAGACCTGACGTTCACATTCCGTGACCTCTATAGCCAATATGGTGATAACACCTATTATGATGGGACTGGTGAAGGCAACAGCCGCTACAGTTTTGTGACCTCTGATTATTTCTTCAATTATGATGGATATACCGATGGAAATGAGGGACTGTATGATAAGGACTACGATCCTGACTATCCCTACACTACCAAGGTATATACCTCTACAGGTGGTAATGTGCGCTTCAAGTTCAACAATGCAGAAGACCTGGGCAACACAGGCGCCAGCACTGAAGAGCATTACCTGGAGGAATATCCCTTCTCCACTACAGCCTACCTCAATTCTGTAGACCCTGATGCAGAAGAAGGCACCACTCCAACTGAAGCTGCATTTGTAGACATCGTGCTGAATGCCTCTAAAGAGGCGCAGAAGTCAGGCACTTACTATTTGTTCACTGCCGATGAGACTCGTTGGAACATCGCACCCTCAAAAGCATGGCAGCATCGTTTCTATGCCTACTACCGCATGGAACTGGAGGTGATTGCCCGCCAGTTTGATCCTGAGCTCACATGGACCCCAATCTACGACGAGACTTTTGGATATAGTGCAGACACTTCAACCGGAAATGTATCCACAGCCCCGATGTACGGTCTGTCACTCAGGACGAAAGATGAAACAGGCGCATATTTTGACAAGGGTTACCTGACTTATAAAGAGATTATTGATGCCATTGATAATGCCGACAACAAACCTGCTGCTCTTAACAATACCAACCAGATTCTGTATGTCGATGCCAGTAAAATATACCAAGTACTCAACAGCAAGCACGGCGATGTGGAAACGAAAATTTCCGATCTGAAGAGTGAGTTGGCTACCAATGCACTAGTGTTCCTTCCTGCTAACACCAAATCATTGGAGGACAACGTAGCTTACGAGACCTCCTCTGGATCATTCCACGCTGGTAAGAACATTGTGCTGACCGACAAACAGCCGTTCTTCTCAAAGTACGACATCCAAGTGGATGCAGCCAATTATGCAATGTATACCCGTCAGATTACTTGTGACGATTATGGCAAGGTGAACAACGCCACTTTGATTCTCCCGTTCGCACTTAGCGTTGGAGAAGAGGGCGTACATACCAACACCACAGCTGACGCTTGCTCCTTCTCGCTCAACACGATGGAAGATAAACAGGAGATTGAACAGCAAACTCAGAGTCCTTCTTATGTCATCCCGAATGTATCATTCTTGCCTATCAGTGGTACTTCGTCTGAAGCCAACAAGCCATATGTCGTGCAAGTCAAAACAGCAGCAACAGGCGACGACAACAGCAACTACTCTTTCGTGGCCACACAGTATGGCGCCAATATCGTCAAGACACCGACACAGAGCGCGCCATCCACATTGGGACAGAAGTTCTTTACTGGTGAGACAGCAACTGGCAAATACACCTATAAGAGCATACAACCTAATGTTGGTGAAGTCACTGTAGACTATAGCTGTACAGCTGAGGGCAACTACTCCGGTGTGAAATACGACCGCGAGGTGTCTGAAAACGTGTTCTACTTCGCTGCCAACCAGTTCATCAATCTCCACACGTTGAACGCAAATGAGCAATATCTCTTAGTTTACCCATTCCGTAGTGTATATACCTATTCGGGTGAACTTCCGATAAACTTCTTTAACGCCATCTTTAATGATGAGATTGGAGAAACGGATGCTATTGCAGAGATGCCAAAGCGTGTAGATCTCGCTGTAAGATCAGGCAAGGGCTACCTCTCTATGATTTCCGCCATCGACCAGACTGTGAATGTACGCACACTCAACGGCATGTCGGTTGGTGAGCTGAATATGCGTGCTGGTGACAACCGGAGCATCAACCTGCCTGCAGGCATATACTTAGTGAATAATGTCAAAATCATCGTAAAATAAAGTAAGATATGAAAGCTATATATAACAAGCCTCTGACAGAAATTGTTACGCTCAACTTGCAAGTAATGGCGACCTATGATGAAGCTCATCCCAGCAATAATAGAAAATACGCCGACGGCAACAGTACTTTCTTCGACGAAGCCGCAAATGGTAATGGGAATAATACTTTCTTCGACGACTAGAAAGCAATCACTCTGAAGTGGTGGTGTCGCATCATGACACCACTTCATAACAACACAGCACCGACGGCTATCAGCCATCGGTGCTGGTGTTTTTAGGGATTGCGGAAATAAACGGAAAATACGGAAATAATGCGGAAACTTTTTTTACGAAAAAAACTAAATAGACAAAAAGGACGAAAATTTTGGGGGATTGCGAAAAATATGCGGAAAAGGCGAAAAAGATGCGAAAACTTTTGTCATCTGCGATGACAGGGCCACAATGCATTGAGAAGGTAGGAGGTCGGGCCTCCGAGCCCGACAAATAAGACCTCCCCCAAGCCCCTCCAAAGGAGGGGAGAAGAGACAGTGATGAGAGGAATGTTGACAGGTGACAATTGACAGGTGACAATTGACAGGTGACAATTGACAGGTGACAATTGACAGGTGACAGGTGATAGTTGACAATTGACAGGTGACAGGTGATAGTTGACAATTGACAGGTGACAGTTGACAGGTGACAATTGACAGGTGACAATTGACAGGTGACAATTGACAGTGCTAGCAACTTGTCTACTTGTCAACTAAATTTCATTACGAAAATTACTAAAAAGACGAAAAGGACGAAAACTTTTTTGGGATTGCGAAAACTATGCGGAAAAGGCGAAAAAGATGCTAAAACCCTCATCTTTGTATAGTTGACAAGTAAACGAGTAGACGAGTTGGCAAGTTGCTAACATAGCCTCACCTGAAACAGTCATCGTAGATGACGAAAGTTTTCGTGTTTTTTGTTCTTTTCGGTATTTTCGTAATAAGATCACATGGAATATCGCAGATGTTCCCTTTTTTCGCATATTTTTCGTCCTTTCCGCATCGTTTTCGCAATGTCACTTAGTAGACAAGTTGACAAGTAGACGAGTTGGCAAGTTGCTAACATAGCCTCACCCGAGCCTGTCGTCGTAGATGACGAAAGTTTTCGTGTTTTTTGTTCTTTTCGTTATTTTCGTAATAAGATCACATGGAATATCGCAGATGTTCCTTTTTTCGCATATTTTTCGTCCTTTCCGCATCGTTTTCGCAAACTAAACATTTGTCGGGCTCGGAGGCCCGACCTCCTACAGTTTGTCTTCAAATGGAAAGAAAAGCAAGCTTTCCTTTCACATTTCACTCGTTTTTTCGTAATTTGGCTTCGCCGAAGTTACTCGCACTCGGAAACGGAAAGAAAAGCAAGCTTTCCTTTCGCATTTCACTCGTTTTTTCGTAACTTTGCCGGCCCAAAGACTTTGATATAGAATATGGAGAGAAATCAAAATAATGCATTCCAGATGATCGCTGACTACGAAGGCGACATCAAAAACCTTTTTGAGACTGAAGTGAAAGGCGATATCCCCATCCTTGCCACCCGCAACATGGTGATGTTTCCCGGCGTCATCTCACCCATCCTCGTGGGCCGCCCTCTCAGCATCAATCTGGTGAAAAAATTCGGCGACACCCCCGATGCCACCATCGGCGTGTTCTGCCAGAAAGACCCCTCCGTGGAGAAACCCACACTCGGCGACCTCTACGAATATGGTGTCTATGCCCGCATCATCCGGGTGCTCGAGTTGCCAGGACCCGGCAACAACCTGACCGCCATCGTGCAGGCTTTAGGCAAATGCCAGATCACCAGTCTGACGAGACAAAAGCCCTACCTGGTAGGCAGCGCCCTCCCCGTGCCAGAAGAGTTGCCCGGCAACAAAGACAAAGAGTTTGTCACGGCTGTGGAGGACCTGCGTGCCCGCGCCATCGAGTTCATCAAGAAGAATGAGGACATCCCCGACGAGTCGCAGTTTGCCCTGACCAACATCTCCAACAACATCATCACCGTCAACTTCATCTCGTCGAACATGCCCTTCAGCATCGGCGACAAGATGCAACTGCTGCAATGCAACTCCATCAAAGAGCGCGTCTTTGAACTGCTGAAAGTGATCCACAAAGAGATGCAGCTGGTGGAGCTGAAGCAGAACATACGCACCAAGACCCGCGAGGACATCGACGAGCAACAACGGGAGTATTTCCTGCAACAGCAGATCAAAAACATCAAAGAGGAACTGGGCAACGGTGAAGGGTCGCCCGAACGGATGGAACTGCTCGAACAGGCCCGCAAGAAGAAATGGAGCGAGGAGGTGGAGAAGACTTTCTACAAAGAGATAGACAAGCTCGACCTGCTCAACCCACAAAGTCCCGACTACAGCATACAGATGACCTATCTGCAGACCATGGTCAATCTGCCCTGGAACGAGTACACCGCCGACGACCTCAACCTCAAGCGCGCGGAGCGTATCCTCAACCACGACCATTACGGCATGGAGAAAGTGAAAGAGCGCATCCTCGAATACATCGCCGTGCTCTCACTCAGAGGCGACCTCAAGTCGCCCATCATCTGCCTCTACGGTCCTCCGGGTGTGGGCAAGACCAGCCTTGGCAAGAGCATCGCCTCGGCCATGAAGCGCAAATACGTGAGAGTGTCGCTCGGTGGACTGCACGATGAGTCGGAGATACGCGGCCACCGGCGCACCTACGTGGGAGCCATGCCCGGCCGCATCATCAAAAGCATCCAGAAAGCCGGGTCGTCCAACCCCGTCTTCATCCTCGACGAGATCGACAAGGTGACCCAGCACACCATCAACGGCGACCCCGCGTCGGCCCTCCTTGAGGTGCTGGACCCTGAGCAGAACAACGCCTTCCACGACAACTATCTCGACGTGGACTACGACCTGTCGAAAGTGCTCTTCATCGCCACTGCCAACGACCTCAACACCATCCCGCGCCCCCTACTCGACCGTATGGAGGTGATCGAGGTGAGTGGCTACATCACCGAGGAGAAGATAGAGATCGCCAAAAGGCACCTGGTGCCACGCGAACTGGAGAACACCGGCCTCGACACCCTCGACGAGAAGCCCGTCTTCAACAAGCAGGCCATCGAGAAAATAGTGGAGCAATACACACGCGAGAGCGGCGTGCGTCAATTGGAGAAAGAGATCAACAAGGCCTTCCGCAAGATGGCTTTCATCAAGGCACGCGACGGTGAACTGCCCTATACGAAAATCACGCCCGACAAACTACTGGAACTGCTCGGCAAGCCACCCTACTACCGTGACATCTACCAGGGCAACGACTATGCCGGTGTGGTGACAGGATTGGCATGGACCAGCGTGGGGGGCGAAATCCTCTTCATCGAGACCTCGCTGAGCAAGGGAAAAGGCTCTAAGCTGACCCTCACCGGCAACCTGGGCGACGTGATGAAGGAGTCGGCCGTCATCGCCCTGGAGTATGTCAAGGCACACATCGACATCCTCGGCGTGGACTACCGCGTCTTCGACCAGTGGAACATCCACATCCATGTGCCGGAGGGCGCCACCCCCAAAGACGGTCCCTCTGCCGGTATCACCATCGCCACCTCCATCGCCTCGGCCCTCACACAGCGCAAAGTGCGTCGCAACACGGCCATGACCGGCGAGATCACCCTCCGTGGAAAGGTGTTGCCCGTGGGAGGCATCAAAGAGAAGATACTCGCTGCGAAAAGAGCCGGCATCACCGACATCGTGATGTGCCGCGACAACAAGAAAGACATCGACGAGATACCGCCCATCTATCTCAAAGGCGTGGAGTTCCACTACGTGGAGAACATCCAGGACGTGTGGAAATTTGCCCTCACCCATGAGACCGTGGACAACGCCATCGAGCTGAAAGTAGAAAAAGAGAGTGAAAAATGACCTTCCAACTCCAACATACAGACCCATACAGCGACGCGAGAGCCGGTGAGATGACCACGGCTCACGGCAAGATACAGACCCCCATCTTCATGCCTGTGGGCACCTGTGGGAGTGTGAAAGGCGTACACTTCAGCGAACTGGAGGAGCAGGTGCACGCCCAGATCATCCTGGGCAACACCTATCACCTCTACCTGCGCCCCGGCCTCGACATCCTCCGGGCCGCCGGCGGACTGCATCAGTTCAACACCTGGCAAAAACCTATCCTTACCGACTCTGGCGGCTTTCAGGTCTTCTCCCTCACCGGCATCCGCAAGCTGCGTGAGGAGGGCTGCGAGTTCAGGTCGCACATCGACGGATCGAAGCATATCTTCACCCCGGAGAATGTGATGGACACCCAACGCATCATCGGTGCCGACATCATGATGGCCCTCGACGAGTGTCCGCCGGGCGAAAGCGACTATCAATATGCCAAGAAAAGCCTCGGCCTCACCCAGAGATGGCTCGACCGATGCGTGAAGAGATTCCGGGAGACGGAGCCGCTCTATGGCTACGACCAATGCCTCTTCCCCATCGTACAGGGATGCACCTACAAAGACCTGCGCACGGAGGCCGCAAAATATGTGGCCGACCTGGGCGCTGACGGCAACGCCATCGGTGGACTGGCCGTGGGAGAGCCCACCGAAGTGATGTATGAGATGATAGAGGTGGTGAACGCCATCCTGCCCAAGGACCGCCCGCGATACCTCATGGGCGTGGGCACCCCCCAAAATATCCTGGAGGCCATCGAGCGCGGTGTCGACATGTTCGACTGCGTCATGCCCACCCGCAATGGCCGCAACGCGCTGCTCTTCACCTACGAGGGCACCCTCAACATGCGCAACAAGAAATGGGAGACCGACTTCTCCCCCATCGACCCCACCGGCTGCTACCTCGACCGGCTGCACACCAAAGCATACCTGCACCACCTCTTCAAGGCCAAAGAACTGCTCGCCATGCAGATAGCCAGCATCCACAACCTGGCGTTCTACCTCAGGCTTGTGGGCGACGCGCGCGCGCATATTATAAAAGGTGACTTCGTGGCCTGGAAGAATAGCGTCATCCAACAACTGGGACAAAGACTCTGACACACATGCGCTATCACACCATCAGAAAATATCGTCCATGGCTCAAAGCCCTGAGGAGCACACGCAAACTCCTTGGGAAGGTGGGCGTGGGTCTACGCTGGATGGCACGATACCTCAGTTGGCTCAGTCCCAAGAGATACATGAAGTGCATCGACTGGTATATCATGAGGAAATTTATCGGCACCTATATCTACGCCATCATCCTCATCATCTCCATCTCCATCGTCTTCGACATCAACGAGAACCTGGCGAAATTCACACAATACAACGCGCCTCTCAAAGCCATCGTCTTTGACTACTACGCCAACTTCGTGCCCTATTTCGCCAACCTCTTCAGTCCGCTCTTCGTCTTCATCGCCGTCATCTTCTTCACCTCCAAACTCGCCGGCAACTCCGAGATCATCGCCATGCTGGCCTCCGGCCTCTCCTTCAAGCGTCTGCTACGGCCCTATATGATCTCGTGCGTGCTCATCTCACTGGCCACCTACTATCTGGGAGCGTACGTCATACCGCATGGCACCATCATACGCCAGAATTTTGAGACGCTCTACAAGAACAAGCGCAAAAACACCTCGGCAGAGAACGTGCAGCTGCAGGTGGACCAAGGCGTCATCGCCTATATCCAGCACTACGACAACCGCCGAAAGAGCGGCTACGGATTCTGTCTCGACAAGTTTGAGAACAAGAAGCTCGTCAGCCACATGACAGCCACAGAGATTCAGTACGACACCATCTCTGACAGCAAATTCCACTGGAAAGTCATCAACTGGAAAATCAGAGAGCTGCACGGCCTGAAGGAAACCATCACCCAAGGCGCCTCCAAAGACACCCTCATCATGATGGAGCCCACCGACCTGGTCTACTCCAAAGGACAGCAAGAGACCTTCACCAGTCCGCAGTTGCGTGACTATATCTTCAAACAGCAGACACGCGGCTCCGGCAATGTGGTGCAATATGAGGTGGAGTATCACAAACGCATCGCCATGTCGTTTGCGTCGTTTATCCTTACCATCATCGGGGCGTCGCTCTCCTCGCGCAAGCGAAAGGGCGGCATGGGCATGTATCTGGGCATCGGTCTCGTGCTCAGCTTCACCTATATCATGCTCCAGACCGTCTCGTCCACCTTCGCACTGCAAGCAGGGTTCCCGCCCATGCTGGCCTCATGGATGCCCAACATCATCTTCGCCTTCGTAGCCTATTTCTGCTACCGGCAGGCACCTAATTAATGGCTCAACTTTTACAAGTTGAGAGAAGTTAAGAAGTTAAAGGAGTTAAGGAGTTAAGCCAAATGAAATGTAGGCAATCTACTAAGGGTCATCGGATGTAATGGCTTCTCTTCGAGGCAATCAGTGGTAATGTCTGAACTCCTCAACTTCTGAACTCCTCAACTCCTTGAAAGTTGAGCGAATAAGAAACTTGAAATGATTATATATGAGATTCGAAGAACTCAACCTTAACGACAACATACTCGACGCGCTCGACGACATGCGCTTCGAGACCTGCACACCCATACAAGAGCGGTGCATTCCCGAAATACTCGACGGACGCGACATCATCGGCGTGGCACAGACCGGCACCGGCAAGACGGCCGCCTACCTGCTGCCCATCCTCAGCCTCATCGACGACGGTTACTATCCCGAGGAGGACATCAACTGCGTCATCATGAGTCCCACACGCGAACTGGCACAGCAGATCGACCAGGCCATGGAGGGTTTTGGCTATTATCTGCAGGGCATCAGCAGCGTGGCAGTATACGGCGGCAACGACGGCGGGCGCTACGACCAGGAGACCAAAGGACTGCAGTTGGGCGCCAATGTGATCATCGCCACCCCGGGGCGCCTCATCAGCCATATCACCATGGGGCATGCCGACCTGAGCCATGTGTCGTTTTTTGTGCTCGACGAGGCCGACCGCATGCTCGACATGGGTTTCAGCGACGACATCCTCAAGATAGCCAGTTATCTGCCACCCACTTGTCAGACCATCATGTTCTCCGCCACCATGCCTTCCAAGATCGAACAGCTGGCCAAGACGCTGCTCAAAGACCCTGTGGAGGTGAAGCTCGCCGTCAGCCGGCCGGCCGACAACATCATGCAGCAAGCTTACGTCTGCCATGAGAACCAGAAACTCGGCATCATCCGCGAGTTGTTCAAGGCCGGAGAGCTGAAGAGGGTCATCATCTTCGCCTGCTCCAAACTCAAAGTCAAGGAAATCACCAAGGCACTGCTCCACATGAAAATCAACTGTGGCGAGATGCACTCCGACCTCGACCAGAGCCAGCGCGACGAGATGATGTATCGGTTTAAGAGCGGACAGGTGGACGTGCTCGTGGCCACAGATATCGTGGCGAGGGGCATCGACATCGACGACATCGCCACCGTCATCAACTTCGATGTGCCACACGACTCGGAAGACTATGTGCACCGCATCGGGCGCACGGCACGCGCACAGCGCGACGGCAAGGCCATCACTCTCGTCAGAGGGCGTGAGATCGCCGACTTCATGCGCATAGAGCAGTTTCTCGGCTACCTGGTGGAGAAGATACCCCTGCCCCAAAGTGTGGGCGAGGGGCCGGAATACAAGCCCATGAGCCTAGGCAAAGGCAGAGGAAGAGGGCATGGCGGTCGTGGTGGCAGTCGTGGCGGCAGAGGTCGTGGCAGCGGTAGTGGTCGTGGGCATGGTGAGAGGAAAGGCCGTGGACACGGTGGTGAAAAAAGGTCTGATAGCAGGAAGGTTGTTAGTGGCAATGGGAAGGTTGCTAATGAAGGCAAAAAGAGCCGGAACAGACGAAGAAGCCGCGGCAAAGGGAAAGACGAAGGAAAAAGTGAGAACTAAGAAGTGAGAGGTGAGAGGTAAGAGGTAAGAGGTAAGAGAATAGCCTTGCAAATAACTCGTCAACTTATCTACTCGTCAACGAACTGACATTGCGAAAACAATGCGGAAAAGGCGAAAAAGATGCGAAAAAGGGAATATCTGCGATATTCCTGGTGATTTAAATTACGAAAAAGACGAAAAGAACAAAAATCACGAAAACTTTCGTCATCTTCGATGACAGGCTCGGGTGAGACGGTGGTTGCAACTTGTATACTTGTCTACTCGTCAGAACTATAATGAAGAATATAAAAATAAAAAAGGGGGAAAAAGCGGAAAAAGTAGGAAAAAAGTGCCAAGGCACCCTCAAAAAGGATGAAAAAGGAAGACTAACTGTAGGAGTGCGGGCCTCCGAGCCCGCAAAAGGACCAAAGATCTTTAGAAATTGGCATCGCAGATGACAAAAATTTCCGCATATTTCCGTCATTTCTGCAATATTTCCGCAATTCTGTCATTTGTCGGGCTCGGAGGCCCGACCTCCTATTAAGGTACATAGAAATTGGCATCGGAGATGACAAGATTTTTTCGTTCTTTTCGTCTTTTTAGATTTTTCGTAATAAAACAATTTTCGCACCATTTCGTGTCTTTCGCATTTTTTTCGCAATCCTACAAAATTTTCGTCCTTTTCGTCTTTTAAGTTTCTTCGTAATAAAATAATTTTAGCATTATTGTCGCAATCCAATCATTGTCGGGCCTTAGAGCCTGACCAATCAATAAAAATCTCCTTGACTCCTGGTTTCCTTAGAAAAAGCTAAGGAGCCAAAAAGTCAAGGAGATGAGTTAATATGCGTCGGTGTGACTCCTGACGATTACAGCACGCCCTGAGCCATCATGGCTTTAGCCACTTTCAGGAATCCTGCGATGTTGGCACCTTTCACATAGTTGATGTATCCATCCTCCTCTGTACCGTATTTCACGCAGTTGGCGTGGATGTCGTCCATGATATCGTGGAGTTTCTGGTCCACTTCCTCACGGCTCCAGCGCAGACGCTCAGAGTTCTGGCTCATCTCAAGACCTGAGACAGACACACCACCGGCATTGGCAGCCTTACCCGGTGAGTATAGGATCTTGGCATTCTGGAAGATCTTGATGGCCTCTGGGGTGGAAGGCATGTTAGCACCCTCGCTCACTGCGATGACACCATTGTCTACCAGTGCCTGAGCAGCCTCGGCGTTGATCTCGTTCTGTGTGGCTGAAGGCAGTGCGATGTCGGCTTTCTCAAACCAGGGTTTTGCTCCCTCCACATACTTCACGCCATATTCCTCAGCGTATTCCTTGATACGTCCACGCTCCACGTTCTTGAGCTCCATGATGAAGTCGAGCTTCTCGCGGTCGATGCCGTCGGGATCGTAGATATAACCGTCGGAGTCGGACATAGTGACCACCTTGCCACCCAGTTCGATACATTTCTCCACCGTATACTGTGCCACGTTACCAGCACCAGACACCAGGATGGTCTTGCCCTTGATGTCAAGGCCGCGGGTCTTGAGCATATTCTGCAGGAAGTATACGTTGCCATAACCGGTGGCCTCAGGACGGATGCGTGAACCTCCAAACTCCTGGCCTTTGCCGGTAAGCATACCCGTGAACTGGTGGGTGAGCTTTTTGTACATACCGAACAGGAAACCTACCTCACGACCGCCCACACCGATGTCACCAGCGGGTACGTCCTCGTCGGCGCCTACGTGGCGATAGAGCTCAGTCATGAAAGCCTGGCAGAAACGCATCACCTCGGCGTTGCTCTTGCCACGGGGTGAGAAGTCTGATCCACCTTTGGCACCACCCATAGGCAGTGTGGTCAGTGAGTTTTTGAAGGTCTGCTCGAAAGCGAGGAACTTCAGGATGGAAAGGTTGACAGAGGCGTGATAACGGATACCGCCTTTGTACGGGCCGATGGCGTTGTTATGCTGGATGCGATAACCCATATTGGTCTGCACGTTGCCCTTGTCGTCCGTCCATGTGACACGGAACTGGATGATTCTGTCGGGGATGCAAAGACGCTCAATCAGGTTGGCGCGGTCGAATTCGGGGTGCTTGTTGTACTCTTCTTCAATAGAGCCTAATACTTGGCTTACTGCCTGAATGTATTCAGGCTCATTGGGAAATCTCTGTTTGAGATCCTCTACAACTTTCAATGCGTTCATAATCTTTTTTCCTTTAATTTGATTGTATTAAAACACTTATCCTAGTAATATTTGCGTGCAAAGGTATAACAAATTTTTAAACCTACAAACAAAATGAAAGAAAAATATCAAAAAATATAGAAAAAAGATAGTTTTTGGGTTGTTTTTCGGCTAAAAAGCCACAAAAACAGGGAGAAGTCTTTCTTTTTCGTTGTTGTCAATATTGGATTGAGGAGATAAGAATTAAGAGGGAATTTGGAATTAGTAATTAGGAATTAGTAGATAGTAAGAGGTGAGAGGTAAGAGGTGAGAGAATACCCTTGCAAATAACTGGTCTACTTGTCAACCTGAATAGATTGCGAAAAAATGCGAAAGACACGAAATGACGCGAAAATTGTTTTATTACGAAAAAAACTAAAAAGACGAAAAAGACAAAAAATTAATAGGATTGCGAAAAAAATGCGAAGTAGCGAAAAAAATGCGAAAACTTTTGTCATCTATGATGACAATCCCCATGCACTTTAGTAGGAGGTCGGGCCTCCGAGCCCGACAAATGGAAGGATTGCGGAAATAATGCAGAAAAGACGGAAAAATGCGGAAATGTGTGTTTGCTTTGCAAACATAGGATGATTGGATTACGAAAACATCTCTCGAATGACTCGGTAAAAATATAACCTCAACTAATCACTAGCTACTAATTACTAACTACTAACAACCAATGAGTTGCTGCGCAATCGTTTGCACAACTATTTTTATTTATTCTTTTTCAACTATTTAGCATGGGATGTCAAATTTTTTATAATTTTGCAACAACTATCTAATAACGATAACCATTTTATTACATATCAAACAAAGAGGATCAACATGAAAAGATTATCTGTAACTCTACTATCCGTCTTGATGACCGTAATGGTCATGATGGCACAAGGATGGCCTGCCAATTACGGCGGCGTGATGCTGCAAGGCTTCTACTGGGACTCATATCAGGATTCCAAATGGACCAACCTGACAAACCAGGTGGATGAGCTTTCATCGTATTTCAACCTTATCTGGGTGCCCAACTCCGGACAGATAAAAAAAGACGAATATAACACTCCCAATGACTGGGGGTATTATAGCATGGGCTATATGCCTGTCTACTGGCTCAAGCACAACACCTGCTTCGGCACAGAGGACGAACTGAAGGCTATGATTAATGCTTTTAAAGCAAAAGGCACTGGCATCATCGAGGATGTGGTGATCAACCACAAAAACGGCCTGACCAACTGGGCGGACTTTCCTGACGAGAAAGTCACTATTGGTGACAAAACTTACACCCTGACTTGGGCACAAGACATGGAGGCTCTTTGGGGAATCTGTAAGAATGATGAGCTGTTTTGGAACAATGGCGATCATGGCGATGACCATTACTGGTACACCACCAGCACTAATGACTGTCTTGTCAGCGATGACGAGGGAGACAACTTCGATGGTTGCCGCGACCTCGACCATACCAACGCTCAAGTGCAAAAAAATATCGCCACCTATCTCGACTTCCTTGTCAACGAACTGGGCTATGCCGGATTCCGCTACGACATGGTAAAAGGCTATGCTGGCTATTATGTGGGAAAATACAACAGCGAACTGCCATTCCCAGCCGACCAAGACTTTTTCTCTGTAGGTGAGTACTGGGACTCCTCGTATGACAACGTGGTATACAACTGGATCAACAAGACTGCATTGCCTGAAAGTGCCAATAGCCAGATTCAGTCGGCAGCATTTGATTTCCCCTTGAAATATTCTATCAACGACGCTTTCAACAACGGTCACTGGAGCGTGCTGCAAGGCAATAAAGGCATCGCGGGCGACCCCAACATGAGCCGCTATAGCATGACTTTCGTCGACAACCACGATACTTACCGCAACGACTACGACCGCGTGAACAACAATGTACTCGCCGCCAATGCTTTCATCCTCGGACTCCCAGGAACCCCCTGCATTTTCCTGCCCCACTGGCAGCAATATCGTGTTCCTCTGATGAAGATGATTACTGCCCGCAAGGCTGCCGGTATCACTAACCAAAGCAAAGTGATAGATAACTGGAGCAACCAAAACGGTTTTTACATGAAGGTCCAGGGCAAACAGACAGAAGGTCAAAATACAGAAACTACGGATGATGACAGATACGCATCAATCATCGTCATCAGTGGTTATTTGGCGGAAACAGAATATAACCATAATGGGTATGATTTGGTTACCAGTGGTGAGAACTTCGCATATTATATATCACACGAAGAATACAATAAAAACACATACGACGACATAGAAGAGAGTTGCGCCTATGACTATACTATCTATGTCAGAAACAACCATAACGATGCTCCCTATCTTTATATCTGGAATGGTGAGACAAAATATAATGGAGAATGGGATGATTGTCGGTTAACTGATAACGACTTAGTCACATTGTCTGATGGACAAACATGGTATAAAAAGACCATCCATGCATCATCGTATAATATCATTCTTCATGATAGTCAAGGCAGAAAGACCCAAGATATTAAAGATTTGAAGGACGACATCTACATCCGTTATTACGAAAAAGATGATGAGCCAAATTATAAACTACAATTTGAGACCACCCAAAACTTCTTTGGAGAGACACAATCAGAATACATTTACGCCTTCACAGAAAACGCATCCGATTGGAATGAAGTCAGAGCATGGGCATGGGACACAGGCTTTTACCCTGCCCATAATTATACTGGCGATTGGCCAGGTCATCAAATGACCAATGTGGGTATGTCGGATTCAGGAAAAGGTATTTATCTTTGGCGTATTAGTAAAACAGAATTTACAGGTGCCCCCAATGGAATTTTGTTCAATAACGGGAAAGAAGACGAACAAAAACAGCAGACAGCTGACTTTAGCTTTGTCAACGGCGGTTATTATGGAGCTAATGGTTTGACCTCATCCGACCTGATTTCATTAAAAGCAGCTGAAGTTTTGGAGGGAGTGACAAAACCGTCAACCAAAAATTGGAATGGGCAAACGGAAAATGTGGCACAGGTACAGTCATCAGGCAATGCCTCCAGCAATGCAAAACTCGGCATCTACTTCCCGGCAGGTACCTACACCGTGCAGGCCATCGTTCGTGGCACAGCGGACAATAGTTTGTCACTTAACGTCGGCACTTCTTCTTCCTCTGTCACCCTGACAGGTATGGAAACCAACTCTCCCTCTACTGTGACGACAACAGGCACCATAGAGCCCTACGTCACAGGCACCAACGGTGGCTGGCAGAAAGTACAGAGCACCTATACGTTGGCTGAAGAAGGTTTGCTGCATATCACCCTCTCGTCGGATGCAAGCACTTGGCAAGTGGGCACCTTGAATATCATCAAAGAAGCAAACGCTAATGGCAAATACCAGACAGTGGCCACTACACAGACCACACAGACCAATGTGGATGTGACGGGCGTCAACAATTTCAGTTTCTTTGAGCGCGGTGCCAACCCCAATGCACTCATCAAAGCTAATAGCGACATCCTGCCCTATAACGTCATCGTGAATGGCACTTGCGCCAACCTCCGTCTCACCGATGGTGCATACGACTTCCATGCCAATGAGGGTTTCACCGCTACCAACATCACCTACGACCGTCAGTTCAGACAGGGCAAGAAAGTGACGGTATGCCTGCCCTTTGCTGTCTCCTCCTCAGAGGTCAGTGCAATGGGGCTCACCGTCTATGCATTTGACCAAGTGTTGGAGGATGGCAGTCTGTATTTCAAGGTCGTCGACGAAATGGCCGCCAACACACCTTATCTAGTCGTAGCGGGCGACAATACTATGCCTTTTGCCAATCTCGATAATAACAATAGTCGCCCAGTGCCAGCGACGGGAACGTTAGAGGTATCCAAAGGCGAAGGCAACAACGCGATGACCTTCAAAGGCACGATGAAGCGTCTGACCCTCAACTCCGGCACCAACGCCACCTATTATGGTTACAGCAACGGTGAGTTTGTCAAGGTGGGCAGCAACGTGAGCATCAATCCCTTCCGTGCCTACGTCATGACTTCCGGAACGTCGCAAGTCGCTTCCATCAATGCCCTGTTTGAGGATCCCTCGGCCATCCGCGACATCAACGCTGTCTCTATTAATGGCACTGCCATCTACACGCTCGACGGCCGCAAAGTCACCTCTAGTCACCAGACACTGCCCAAAGGTGTCTATATCAAGGGTGGGAAGAAATACATCATCAAGTAATCAAAATAACACCAAATATGAACAAGAGAACATACCAATCACCTCGCACTGTTATCATGGAGGCAAGCATCATATACATGAATGGGGGAACCATTGAGAATACTCAGAATGCCCAAACTGTCAACAATGTCGAGTTAGAAAGCAACAGCTCGCAATTCTTTGACGAGGATGAGCCAACCCTCAGCTCCAATGTTTGGGAGTAAGGAAGGTGGTGGTCACAACCAACCCCACCCTTCCTTATCCGAAGGAAGGGCCTCTACCCACCCCCAGTGAGGGTGTGTCAAAATGATTAAATTGGCGCACCCTCTTTGTATTTTTTGCAATTAGAACAAAACTGGGCTTATGCGGCCATTTTATGTGTTAAATGGAAAAAGTGCGCCGCATAGAGTCTCCAAAGCCGATTTTTAGGCC
>JAEEGL010613758.1_pt1 | contig 20036 bp, 14 predicted proteins | sample 9134231 | NCBI WGS metagenome assembly JAEEGL01 (sample SAMN16246548, study PRJNA631951) | gut metagenome | biome: gut microbiome; feature: rumen; material: fiber-attached | host: Bos | place: Iran: Karaj | collected 2018-10
AAACCAGATGCGCTAACCGGACTGCGCTACATCTCGATTGCAATATTTCTCATTTGCGATTGCAAAATTAGTGCTTTTTGTTGATGTAACAACATAAAATCGGATTTTTTTTTGAAAAAGTGTAGATTTTATTGATTGATAGATTATTAAGGATTTTGAGCAATTCAAAAAATCTTTTGGTGAATTTCAATGTTTGATTTATGTGAGAATTGTGATTGTCTAGTGTTAAATCTTGTGAAATTTTAGTTTTAACTTTAGAAACATCGGTTGTTTTTGATCTTAATTATGATATCTTTGTGTCAAACGAATCTAACAAAAGAAATAAATATGTCTACCAACAATATGGCAGAATTTGAAGAAAAACCTATATATATAAAAAGAGAATCGGGAGGATCAAATTATGACAAACAGCCAGATGGCAATTCAAATCATGGAAAAACGAAGTGGATTGTACTGCTGGTTGTATGTTTCATCACTTTTTTTTATGGGATTTTTTCCTTTGTGAATGAACTTCCATTAAAACTTCCTTTGGTTTTGTTGCTTCCGGCATGGGTTGGGGCGGCAATAAGTATTTTAAAAATTAATAAGATAAATCAACAGTATGGAATAAAGGACTCTATATTATCTTCTTCATATAATAGTGAACAACATCTTGAGCGATTACAACGCAATCAACAGTCTTTTGCTTCTTTTAAGGGTTGTTTGGCAGATCTTTTCAAAAATCATATCTTTTTGGCGATCCCTATTGCTTGTTTCTTTGGTACGGTTCTGGCAGAAATGATGTTCCTTTTTAATATAGACAACGACAATGGAAGAATAAAGGAGATGCCTACTTCATTTAAGGAGTTGGTTTGTCTTTTATTTAAGAACCATCCAATATATTGTATTTCATTGGTGTTGGTGATTTTAGCCTCTCCATTTATTTTATGCAATCTTTTGTCGGGTATATTAGAAAACTCTTCATTACTTGATCCTGGATTTATTTGGTTGTTTCCAGCTATGATAATAACCAATTTCATTTCTGGATTTTTAGGCTTCCCATTTGTTTTTGCTAATGCTATTTTGGCAACCTTCCGCAGTATGCTAAAGAAATGAATTTTTTGATATGAGAAAAATACTTTATATATTTCCGATTTTGTTCGCTTTGCTGAATTTTTCAGCAAATGCTCAGACTGCTATTCCGACTCTTACAACTCCTACAGGGTATGATGGCACAGTGTCGTTGCAAGACTTAAGCGTCAAGGTCGACGTGGTGGGCAACGTCGCTACCACAACTTTTGATATGGTCTTTTATAATAGTTCGACGCGAGTGATGGAGGGTGAGTTTGAGTTCCCATTGGGTGATGGCCAGACAGTTTCCCGCTATGCCCTTGAAATAAACGGACATTTGCGTGAAGGTGTGGTGGTTGAGAAAGAGAAAGGCCGCAAGACATTTGAGGAGATAACACGAAGAGGTATTGATCCTGGCTTGTTGGAAAAGACTGTCGGCAACAGCTTCCGTACTCGTATCTATCCGTTTTTCCCACAAAAGACGAGACGTGTGGTGATCGCATGTGAACAGGAACTGAAGATAGTGGATGGCAAACGCTATTACCGTATGCCATTGATGTGTGACCATAGACTGGAGACTTTCAATGTTGATGTGACAGTGCAGGGACAGGTTATGCCTCTTGTCCCTAAAAAATGTATGGACATGTTGTTCAAAGAGAATAATGGCAAATTCACATCTGCTTTCTCAAAGAAGAACTACAAACCAAACGATAATCTTGTGATAGAACTGCCTTGCAAGGATATTCCAACCGTCTACATTGAGAATGCTGGGATGGATACGCATTTCTACACTTTCGCAAAAATTGACCAAAAGAAGCGAGACAAGGTTTTGCCTAAAAGTTTGACGGTGGTTTATGATGCATCGTCGTCGGCAGAGAAAAGTAAGAATGATAAGAATCATGAGCTGATCAGATGGTATGCTAAAAAGACTGGGGTAGAGAAGATCAGATTGGTGACATTCAGCGTCGCAATTCATTCGGATGAAGTTTGTACCGTCGACGAAGCATTAAGGAAACTTGAAAATTTAAGATATGATGGTGGAACACAGTTGGGATGCGTCGATTTAAGCAAATACGACAGCGATGAGATTCTATTATTCACTGATGGTATAGGAAATATTGGTGTCGACGTGATAAAACCAGCCAACAGACCGCTTATGGTCGTAAATTCCAACAACGTGGCTGAACATTCTGTATTGAGAAAACTTGCAGCAGAGAATCATGGCGTCTACATTGATCTTTCGTCTGCATCAATGCAGGAGGCTCAGAAACTGATTTCCGAGACTGTATATTCATATCTGGGTGCAAAATATGATAAAGAGGCAATAACAGATGTCTATCCATCGTTGCCATGTCCTGTCAGCGAGACATTTTCTGTGGCTGGAATCATGAAAACGAAGAATGCGAAGATGGTGCTGTATTTCGGATTTGGCAGTGAGGTGACAGATAGTTTGGTTTGTGAAATCTCAGCAATAGATGGACAGAAAGCAGGAAATGTCAAGCGAATCTGGGCTCAGAAAAAATTGGCAGAACTGGATTTGAATTATGCCAAGAATAAGAAAGAGATTACGGATATGGCGAAAAAGTACAGGATTGTGACAAAAAACACATCGCTTATTGTGCTTGATGGTGTTTGGGACTATTTCCGTTATGGAATAGAACCGCCAGAGGAACTGCTTGAAGAATACAATCGGATTGTTGAAAAGCAATCTATGGTGTATATGAAAAATGAAGATGAAGAAATTGCATCTCATATTCTCTTTGCCAGAGAGAATTTTTTAAATTGGTGGAATACTAAATTCAACAAAGATACTTTTGAGATATTAGTGAAGAAGAGAAAAAAACTTGAGGCTCAAGAAAACCGTAAAAATGAAAGACAATTAATACGCAAAAAACATATAGGCAATAGACGATCGTCGTCAAACAATGTTATTATAAGAGGCGTTATGAAGGACAAGGAGTCTCAAGATCCTCTTCCTTTTGGCAATGTAATTATAAAAGGAACAACTATAGGCACAAATACAGATATGGATGGACTATTTGAGCTTGAAGTGCCAGTAGGATCTATTTTGGAGTTTTCTTATTCTGGATTTGAAACAAAAACTATAAAAGTAACTAAGAAAAGTAAATACATTATTGTAGAATTAGACATGCCTTTTTTAGAGGAACTCGTCGTTACTGGATATGGTGTGCAACGTCGTATGGATGTGACTGGTAGTGTAAGTAGTGTGAGTGAGGAAAGGTTGGTGGCATCTAGTTACGAAGAAACGATGCAAGAGACTTCCATGTTTGATGTTGAAGAAAACAATATGAACTCTTCAACGTCGAAAATTCAGATTCAGTATTGGGATCCTGATGTCACATATTTGTCTGAGTTGAAATCCACATCTGCCGACAGTTTGTATGACAAATATCTTCAGATGAAGAAGGATTACGCATCGTCTCCTACATTCTATATGGATGTGGCACAATATTTCTATAGAGAAGGTCAGGCGGACAATGCCATTAGGATCGTTTCTAATTTGTGTGAGATGAAGTTGGAAGACGCGGAGATAGCCCGTTCCTGTGCGAATATTTTGACGGAGTTTAAGGACTACCAATTGGCAGTCAGCGTATTTGAAAAAGTGGTTGAAATGCGTGGAGAGGAGCCGCAATCGTATCGTGATCTGGCATTTGTGACTGCAGAGAAAGGAGATTATCAGAAAGCTGCCGACCTGCTCTATAAAGTTGGTTCAAGCGAGTGGAACAGCCGTTTTAAGGAGATTCAACAGATTGCCATTAACGATTTGAATGCACTTATTGCACTTCATCCAAATGATATCGACACAACAGCTTACGACCAGCGTCTTATGGGTAATTGCCCAGTAGACATTCGTGTCTTGTTGTCGTGGAATACCAATGATAGTGATATTGATCTTTGGGTGACGGATCCGAATGGCGAGAAGTGTTATTATAAGTATCAAAACACATTGATAGGAGGCCGATTGTCGGAAGATATAACACGTGGGTATGGTCCTGAAGAATTTTGCTTAAAAGAAGCCAAGGAAGGTGATTATATCGTTCAGGTAAATTATTTTGGTTCATCTGTTCAGAAGAAATTGCAGCCTGTTGTTGTGACTGCTGTGGTCTATACACATTTTGGTACACCAAAGCAGGAAAAACAGGTGCTGACGCTTCAACTTGCCAATAAGAAAGATGTGTATGATGTCGGCACTGTGAATTTTAAGGAAAATAAGATAAAAAGCAAACGCAGAATGCGCAAATCCAATCGCTAAAAGTAATTGAACATTAAGAATTTATATTGCATTGGAAAAATATGAATCGTAGTGATGATTTCATTTTCCAATTGGATTTTTGTATTTTTGCGACACTAAATTAAAGATACAGAGATGTTAAAAACGATTCTTGTAGCAATAGGGTTTCTTGGTGTCGCCATCCTTCTGCTTGGCGTCAAAATCTTCTTTACTAAAAACGGTAAGTTTCCTAACAGTCATGTAAGTGGCAATAAGGAGATGCGTAAACGTGGCGTGACTTGTGCTCAATCGCAGGATAGGGAAGAACGTAGAAAAATGCTTAATTCAAAATTATAAATGCTAAATTGAAGGTCATTTAGCATTTATAATTTATGATTTCTTTCAGCAGTTGTTTTGTTTCAGCCAATGAGCTGACGTCGAATATTTCGAATGCTGGTTTTCCTTTCTTTTCTCCCAATTTGCATCTTTCTACATGTGATTGCAGGTATGCGAGAATTTTGCCGAAGATTTCACTTTGGAAATATTGGTCGGTCTTGTCTGTTGTGAAATATGCGCAGACGTGATTGTTCTTGAATGTAAGTCGTTCAAAACCAAGATTGTTGGCTATGAACCTGATGCTCACGATTTCCATCAGACGTTGCGCTTGCTCTGGTATATCACCGAATCTGTCTTTAAGATTCTTGGCAAACTTAGTCAGATCCTCTTCAGTCTGCAATGAATCCAGCTCACGGTATAGTGATAGTCTTTCACTGACATTCTCCACATAATCGTCTGGAATCAGCGCGGATAAATCAGTTTCTATGCTACAGTCTGTGCGTAGGATTTCATTGGCATTGTTTGCGTTTGGATCATCTGCGAAAATCTCGTGGAATTCGTTCTGACGCAATTCTTCCACTGCGCTTGCAAGAATCTTTTTGTATGTTTCGTAACCCAAGTCGGCGATGAATCCGCTCTGTTCTTTGCCAAGCAGATTGCCTGCTCCACGTATGTCAAGGTCACGCATGGCGATATTGAGTCCGCTTCCAAGCTCAGTATAGGTAGTGATGGCTTCCAATCGTTTGCGGCTCTCATCGCTCAAAGCCTCCATAGGTGGAGCCATCAGGTAGCAGTAGGCCTGTATGTCCGAGCGTCCCACTCGTCCACGCAACTGATGAAGATCACTCAAACCGAAATTCTGTGCGTTATTGATTATGATCGTGTTACAGTTTGAAATGTCGATTCCACTTTCGATGATGGATGTGCTTAGAAGCACGTCGTATTCATGCTGTACAAAGTCGAGCATAGCACTTTCAATCTCCTCTCCGCTCATTTTTCCGTGGGCGATGATCACGCGTGCGGTAGGCACTCCGCTGATTATGAAATGCTTTATGTTGTCGAGATCTTTGATGTTGTTGTTGACGAAAAGCACCTGTCCTCCACGGTTCAATTCCGCTTCAATCGCTTTTGATACGATGGCCTTGTCGAATCGGCAAAGATGAGTTTCGACGGGATAACGTCCTGCTGGAGGTGTGTTGATGACGCTCAGGTCGCGCGCACCAAGCAGAGAGAACTGTAGTGTACGTGGGATAGGGGTGGCAGTCAGTGTGAGAGTGTCAACGTTGACTTTCATCTCCTTTATTTTTTCCTTTGCAGTCACTCCGAATTTCTGTTCCTCGTCGATGATAAGCAAACCTAAATCGTGGAATTTGACACTTTTGCCAATCAACTTATGTGTGCCGATGACAATATTGACATTTCCATTCTCAAGATTTTTCAAAACTTCCTTCGTCTCGGAAGATGATCGTGTACGGCTGAGATAATCCACTTTTATCGGCAGATCTTTCAATCTGCGAGAGAATGTTTTGTAGTGTTGGAAAGCCAAAACGGTTGTCGGCACCAGCACTGCCACCTGTTTGTTGTCGCACGCTGCTTTCAATGCGGCTCTGACAGCGATCTCCGTCTTTCCGAATCCCACGTCTCCACAAACAAGACGGTCCATCGGACGTGAACTCTCCATGTCTCGTTTCACGTCGGCTGTGGCTTTCGCTTGGTCTGGAGTGTCCTGGAATTCAAAGTTGGATTCAAGTTCTGCCTGCATGAAGGAATCTGGACTGAAACTGTAGCCTTGTTCCTTCTTTCGCATAGCGTAAAGCAGGATAAGGTCGCGTGCGATATCCTTCAGCTTTTCTTTAGTCTTGTATTTTATATTGTTCCAAGTCGCACCGCCAAGTTTGCTGATCTTTACATTTTCAGAATCAGCTCCACGGTATTTGGAAACCTTATGTAGTGAGTTAAGGCTCACCATTATAAGTCCGCCATCCTTATAGTTGATGCGTACCATTTCTTGCTCAACATTGCCATTACGTTGCATGACAAGACCTCCGAACACACCTATTCCGAAATCGTCATGCACCACGAAGTCGCCGATGGAAAGATTCTTCAGTTCTTTAAGTGTGAGAGCCTCTTTTCCACGTCTGCTATCCTTATTGGTAAGCTGATAACGGTGGTAACGGCCGAATATTTCGTGTTCGACAAGCAATGTGACGTTTTCGAAAGAAAAACCAGAATGAAGGGTTCCTGTGATAAATTCATAACCGTCTTCAATCTTAAGGTCGGAAAGGATCGTTTCAAGTCTTTCACGTTGACGGGCGTTTTCCGTTGCTATCAGTACGGATCCGCAAACTTCCTTCTGCTTTTTGATATAATCAGCAAGAAGATTGTAGTTTTTTGCAAAGACGGGGCTAAGATTAGCGTCGGCAATGATTCCATTTCTTTTTTCACCGTGGATGTTGAAGCATCTCATTTTTTCAATTTTGGCGACAGCGGTTTCAGCTCCACGGTTGGCAAGAGTGCCAAGAATATATTCATCGTTGTCCATCATCACGATGGTGTCTTTAGGCAGATAGTCCACCAAAGTATGCTTCTTCTCAGTGTTTTCTGCGTTAAGCACATTGCCCACGATCGTACACTCATCAATAGTGTCAACTGAAAGCTGGTTTGTGGTGTCGAATGTGCGGATGGATTCAACTTCGTCGCCGAAAAAGTCGATACGGTAAGGCAGTTCTGAAGAATATGAGAAGACGTCGATGATGCAGCCACGGATGGCAAACTGTCCCGGCTGGTATACAAATTCCTCACGGGTGAGACCAAGTTTGAAGAATTTTTCAGACAGAGTGTTCATATCATACTCGTTGCCTTTCTTGATGGAGAGAGTCTCACTTTTCAGTTTAGTCGGGCTCACCACAGAAGCGGAAAGCGATTCCGGGTAGGCGATGATCATCAGGTTGTGAACCTTTTCAATAGCCTCCAAAGCACGGGTACGCATGATAGTGCGGCCGTCGTCGTCTAGTTGCTTCCCGTCTAAAGAAGGAAAGAAAACGATGGAATCATCCGCTTTTTCCGCATTGGTGTTTATCAGATTTCGCGCGTCCTGATAAAGGTATCCAGCGGCATCTTCATTCTGGCAGATTCGCAGGCATACGCTTGTGTGTTGGGCCACGAATAACGATACTGCAGCACGCAGTGAACAGTTTGGCAGATAGATGTCTGTCTTTGATTTATTCCCATCTATGAAAGCCTTGATCTCTGTGGCTAGTTTAGACGATTCGACTATTGACGAAATTTTAGATATTTTCTCCATGATTCTACAAAAATACGAAAATTTGAGAGCCGATTCTTACATTTATAAGAAATTGTTAGATAATTGTTTTTGCTGTTTTTGTAAAGGCCGGTTATGTTTTGTCTCAATGAGCGATTCCTTTAGTTATAACCTATGCTTAATCCGTTCATAGGAATAGATTTTTTGTATAAAATCTTGTTAATTTGTTTTGATGCAGTCGTTTGAAGAAAATTTATGATAAAAAAATGGCTGGAAAGAATATTTGCATTAAATTTTGTTTAATTTCGCATCCGTAAATAAAAGGATAATTTATGACTAATCATTTACGCAGATGCCATGCGAAAGCTGAGGTTGATAGAGTTCGAGTAGGCATACAATTGACATCAGATGTCAGAGTTAGATTTTTTGGCGTGTATGTTTGCAATATCTACCGAGGAGATGAAGTTATTGAGGAATCAACAGTTACTTCAGAGGAATATTCAATTACTGTCGCTGATTTGAAAAACGGAGACAGGATAGAGTTTGTGCCTGAAGATGAAAAGAACTATTATTTTGAACTTCAGAATGTGGAGATCGGAACAGATTTCCATTGGCAGGAGCAACACACTTTATCTTATCGTGGCATACTTGTGATTCAAGCTAAGGAGGATGGAAAATTACAGGTTATCAACAACTTGGATATAGAAGAATACATCCGTTCTGTAATTGGATCAGAGATGGCTCCTACCTGTCCGCTTGAGCTATTGAAGGCTCATGCTATAATTTCGCGTACATGGCTTGTGTCACAGCTTCAAAGAAAAGCTAGAAGTCAGCATCCTATTTATAAAAAGGCAAAATTGAAAGTCTATGACGATGAGATGATCCAGATCTGGGATGTCATGGGACACAGCGATTTTGATGTCTGTTCGGATGACCATTGTCAGCGTTATCAAGGACTTAATCCAGATAATAATGTCGACGAAGCTATAAATGAGACAGCAGGAATGATCCTTAAGAGTGGAGGAGAGGTGTGTGACGCTCGTTTCTCAAAATGCTGCGGAGGTATTTCCGAGAAGTTCTCAACTTGTTGGACAGACGAGGATTATGCTTATCTTTCTCCTGTAAGGTGTAATGTCGACAAGGCTAAAGACATCAATTATACTGGTGATGCGATGAGTCTGAAAGAGTGGGTGAAGAATCCACCGACAGATGTCTATTGTGCTACGAAAGACTATTCAATCTTAAGCCGTGTGTTGAAGGCGTATGATCAGCGTACCACAGAGGATATGTTCCGTTGGAGTGTGAAGTACACACGAGAGGAACTGACCCAATTGATTAAGGAGAAGATCGGTGTAGAGGTAGGAAAGGTTGTGGATCTACGTCCTGTTGAAATGGGAAAATCTGGAAGAATTTCTCGTCTTGACATTATCGGCACTCTTGGACACAAGGTGATAGGCAAGGAACTTCTGATTAGAAAGGCATTGTCAAAGACTCATTTGTTGAGTTCCGCATTCTTTGTAGAGAAGAGTTTTGACGGACAAACTGAATATTTCACACTCTACGGTGCTGGTTGGGGCCATGGCGTTGGTTTATGCCAGGTTGGAGCTGCTGTGATGGCGGAGAAAGGTTTCTCTTATACTGAGATTCTGAACCACTATTATCCTAATTCGGAAATTAAATTAATTCGTAATTCATGATTTACGATGATTATTTGAAGATATTAAAAAAGACGGAATTTGTTCCGTCTTTTTTTGTTAAATAGAAACGGATTTTACAGACATTTGGAAATTCAACATATCTGTAAAATCCGTGCTCGAAAAAGAGTTATGGTTTTTGGATTATTTTTCTAAAGCTGCCATCACTCATTTTTACGATGTTTACACCGCTTTGTGGCGATGGAATGAGTGATCCCGAGATAGAGTAGTATGCAACGGGATAAATGGCTTCTGACGCTGTTTCTGTCGCATATGTGTTTCCTCCGTTATTTATTTCGTAGCCAGTACGTGAGGATGTGATATGTATGTTGAATACGAATGTCGCAACAGCAGTCTCATTTCCTTTTTTGTATTTTATTGCCTGACGGATCGTGTAGTTGTCTCCGTCTTTTGTCTTGCCGGGATACTGTCCGACAGAGAAAGACATGGATTTGTCGTCAAACTCGCTGAAAACGAATCCGGACGCATATGCACAGCGGTTTCCTGATGCGTCAAACCAATGTCCGTATCCATTTGCGGTGGATGATGCGTTGTTGATCTCACCATTGCTGTCCACTGCGTAGAACATAGCCTTTCCGTCTGCTGGACCAGCACTGTTCCATGCCGTCATCAGATCGCTTACCGTCGTTGCCTGCATTTGGAAAGCCGTTCCAAGTGATGACGCTGCTGCACCGTCTACTTTGATCGTTGTTCCTACATACACATTGGATGAAGCAGGAAAATATACGTCATAGTTTATAGTGACATCACTGATTGGACCATTGTTGATGTTTGCCGTGCCGTATATGTTTGTGTTGGTGAATTCTACAGTGTATGGCCATTGGTCATCATTTGTTATTTCTTGATCCCATTTGTGCTGTATATATTCTGATGGAGCAGGAGATACGACCAAGAATAGACGTTTGGTGTTTTCTGGCACCACACACCCGATTTCACAACTGATCTCTGAATTAGAGTCAGAACCTGTACAATAAATATCCTCATCATAAAAATATTGTCGTGAGCCGTCGTTCATCAAAGCCACATATCCAAGATGGAATCCTCGTTTTGTATAGTTGGCGACGGAATTGTATGAGCTTGTGTTGACGGAAGTGAACTTTTCTCCGTCGAAGAATTGTTTCTTATCTTTTTGAGCGAGTGAAGCACCATTGGATAATGATGTGAATTCCGTGGTTATTTTAGTTCCAGGAGTAGGCACATTAAGTGGAATTATGTTGAACCCTGTCGATTGAGGACAACTGCTGTATGCCACTTGATACTTGGTTCCGCCAAGAGAAATGTAGTCAAAACGAAGAGCGTTGAAGTAATTGTCTGCATCTTCACGTGCCACGTCAAGATCGACAGTCGCCATCTTCATTGCATAGTGGAAATACTCAAGATAAAGAGCATTCGCGTCGATGCCTTGCATATCCATGTAGACTTGATTTGGGTCAAGTCCCTTGCCTGGATTGTGTCTCCACAGTTTTCCAATGAAGTCAATCCCATGTTTTTCAGTCAGATAATAGTGCCACCAATATGATTGGTATCTGTGCCACTCATGTGTCATCGCATAATTGTGAGTGTTTTTGAACAGATTCCAACTCTGCTCCCACATCAAGTCTGGATATGATTGGTTGGCTTGCCATTGTGCGGTTTGTTCCCAGAATGTGGAGCCTGTTCCAATAGCGGTGCGGAATCCAGCGTAACCTTTTAGATCCGCGTAAACTTGATATTGGAAAGAGTGACCGACTTCATGTGCCACCGAATGTCCGACTGGTTTACTAGTGCTTGGGCTTAACCATAAAGCGCCGATAATATCGTCGTAGCCGCCTCCGTAGCATATCCAATCAGTAGTATGGTTAAGAAGTATCATCATCTTGTATTTTGATACATTTGAGTGGCCTTCATCGCAAAAAGCGAGAGTTCCGATGTTCATTTGATAGAAACCTTCAGCCTTGTTAAGCAGGTCGTCGATATCTACTCTGTAAGTAGACGCGGCGTTTGATGGGTTGGTGTTGCCGTACTTGTTATCCCAATATACGATGAAATTCTCACTCTCTTTTGAACGAGATTTTGACCAAGTGTATTGGTTGTTTGTGTCATTTTCTTTGTATATGAGAGTGTCTGTGCGATTTTGCCATTCACGAGGAATATAAATATTCTTTTCAGCAAACGAACTTATTGAGGTCGTGAATAATGCTAAAAGTGTTAGATAAAGAGTTTTCATTTTCATGGTGGTAAATATTTTAACTTACGTTGCAAAATTAAGAAACAATCTTTCATTTTGTCAGTTAAAATCAATGATTTAGCATTTATTACATGTAGTTTGGTATTTTTGTCCATTATATTGTTTTAGAGTACGTGCTGGAATATAGCCAAAAACGGCTATAAATGTCGAATATAGCCAAAAACGGCTATAAATGTTAAATATAGCCAAAAACGGCTATAAATGTCGAATATAGCCAAAAACGGCTATAAACGTTAAATATAGCCAAAAACGGCTATAATTTGTAAATATAGCCAAAAATGGCTATATTTGCCGAATATAGCCAAAAACGGCTATATTTTAGAACAAGAAAAACTATAAAAGTATGAGAAAAGCCACTATATCAGCTGATATTGTACGTTCGACTTCATTTGAAGTTGAAGACATAGAGAAGTTTCAAAAATATATGATAAATTTTTTTGAAACAGTCCCAGCAATATCAAATATTGATTTTTGGGGACGATTGGTGAAAGGCGATGAGATAGAAATTGTGTGTAATGATATAAATAAAGTATCACGACTCGCATTTCTGTTAAAGTGCTATGTCAAGTCGTATGCACCAATTTTTGAAGTTAAGTATGCGAATCCTGCAGAAGATAAGGCTCTTCAGAAAAAATATGGTATACGAATGTCTGTAGGTGTTGGAGAATTAAGAATTAATGATCCGATAACCAACATAATAGATGGAGATGCAATTTATCGATCTGGACGTGGATTGAAAGAAATATCAAGCTATAAGAGGAATACATTTGTCTATTCATCAGATAAAACAGAGCAGGATGAGTATGTGAATGTGGTATGTTCGTTGATAGACGTCATTCTGAATAATGCTACTTCCAGACAATGTGAGGTGCTTTATTACAGGCTATTGGGGCTTCAGGAAAATGAGATAGCAATAAAATTAGGAATTTCTCAGCCAACTGTTAATAAGATTTCTAACGCTATCTCTTGGAATGTAGTGAATGATGCGTTATCTTTGCTTGAAAATATAATTAATTGAAAAAATGTTAATTTTTATCAAACTACTTTTGCGTTTAGTTGCAGTACATTTGGTTTGTGATTTCATGTTGCAGACAGATAAGTTTTGTGAGAACAAGAGATTCTCGTCATGGCAGTTGTATGTCCACTCTTTTTTGGTCGGTTTGTTGTCATGGATAGTCTTATATAGTCCGGGTATACTTCCAGAATCTATATTGTGTGCATCATTGATAGGAGTGTCTCACTTGCTTTTTGATGGATTTAAGTCTATGTTGGCAAATAGATTTAGGAAAGAAATCATAGATAACGACAAATTAGCTGACGCCCAGTTCAATGCATTCTGTATCGACCAAGTTTTGCATATTGTTGTTTTGGCCGTAGCGACGTCGCTATTCCTGGCATATTGTAAAGAATATTGGACGACGTGTGATTGGGAGTTTTACAGTGCGGATAAATTGATCCTTTTGTTTGTCGGCTGTTATTTATGTTGTAAGCCATCCAACATTACAATAAAGCTGTTTTTGGAGAAGTATAAGATAGGCTCATCATTAGCCAAATCAGACACAGATTCCATTGAAGAGTCTGAGAGAAAATTCAGAATACAGAATGCCGGCCATATAATAGGCAGTTTGGAGCGACTGTTGTGTTTTGTGTCGATATTGGTTGGACATATTGATATTATAGGCTTTTTGATTGCCGCCAAATCCATTTTACGATTTAAGGACAATAATGCGGAGACCCAGACAGAGTATGTTTTGGTAGGAACATTGTTGAGTTTCGGAATGGCTATTGTTATTGGTTTTCTGACAAACAAATGCTTTGTTTTGTTTTAGTAGGTAAAATCTATGAAAAAATCCCAAAATACTATAATTATTTGCAGTATTAAATCAAAGAATTCATAAATTATAAAGATGGATAAATACCCAAAAATCAGTAAGAAGATATAATACTATAATACTAAATATTCCTAAGATCAATAGCTTAATGTCAAAACTATCTGTTTTGACAAATATCTCAAAAGACTTTATTGATAATTTATAAGTTGTTTTATATACAAAGCGTATTCCTAAAATTGTTAAAGGCAAACCGCATATATATATAACTATCATAGCCCAACCACATTGTCCAAACAACATAACAGGAAAGATAAGTAGACCAATAGGAACAAGACACGAAAAAAGTTTTATAAGTGTAGTTACTACACCTATTATAAAAGTATTATATTCTGCCAATGAATTTAATTCATTTTGACATAATGATTTTTCTTTATTTTTTAATGATTCAAACATAGCGAATTTTTATTTTAACCTGGTTGTATGTTTGTGAATTTTATTGGTTTTTAATTGGATAAATAGGAATGCTGTCTCCATGATTAATTTGGAATTCATCATCAATACGAATATGAAATTCATTAACGAATTCAATCTTTGAAGTGTCGCTTTGTGCATGATAAACGACATATTCACCTTTTTCATTTTCAGAGATTATTTTTCTTCCGCATTTAATGAATTTTGTCCCTTTTATAAATTCGAATTTGTATCCATCTGATGGATATTTTGGAACTAACATTTCTTCTACTTTAGAATTTTGTGAGGTGGAGTCTTTAATAACGTATTTTTTTTCATACATCCAGTTTTTATCGCAGATTATATATTCAGGATCATCTTTAGATGAATTTTTATTTAATACATAAACAGAAGCTCGATCCACGTCAGTTATTTGATTGTTATAAACTATTTTATCTTTGTCCATCATCACATCAAAACCGATTGTTTCAAATGATGATGCGTCAAAAGTGAAAATTTGTGAAATTTCATTGTAGTATATTTTGTATATGTAATTAGAGTCTTTCACATACATTTTTGTGTTTCGTAAATTGTATCCAGTCAGAACTTTGTAGGAAGACGGATTCATTCCTTCAAGTAGGGTTGTCCTAAAATACAGATTGGTGCCATCTGTGGCGAATTCAAAACTGTCTGCACGAAAGGTAGTCGGATCCATTCCGTCAAAAATTTTATTTTGATAGTAAACGTGATCCTTATCTTTTGCATAATTTTCTCCTATAATTTCTAAAGAAGAAAGATCCACATCTTGCATACGAAACACATTTAGATATGGTTCTCCTGCACTTGTGTAGAACATCTTATTATCTTTGCAATAATAGAGGCCATAGATGTCTTTATGATAGTTGTTGGATTTTTCGCTGACTCTTACATTGGGTCCATAAATTCGGCTACATACGGTGAGTCCCATGAATGTATAGAGCACCATCACCAATGCGAGAACTTTGATTATTTTGAATGATTTAGAAAGCATACAATTAATATAATGACGAAGGCGAGGAGGTAAACCTCGCCTTTGAATTTTAATGCATAATCAATACTATTTTTTGATTCAATTTATGCTTCCAACAGGTAATGTTCGGCATCCAATGCTGCCTTACAACCGCTTGCCGCTGCTGTGATGGCTTGGCGGTAGCGAGGATCACAGACGTCGCCTGCCGCAAACACTCCTTCGATATTTGTGTGCGAAGTACCATTGTTTGTTACTATGTAACCTGCTTCGTCGGTTTTTACGACATCTTTTACCAGTTCTGTGTTTGGATGATGACCGATGGCGATGAAGATTCCGTCAGTGGAAACTCCCTTTGTCGAATTATCTTTGTTGCAGATTAGATTGGCTTTCTCAACCTTGCCATCACCTTCGATTCCGATCAACTCATGATTGAAAAGAATCTCAATATTCTCTTGCGACGCTACTCGTTCCGCCATCACTTTGCTTGCTCTGAGATAGTCTTTTCTCACCACTAAGTAGACCTTCTTACATAATCCGGCAAGATACAACGCATCAGCACATGCAGTGTCTCCACCACCTACCACACACACTGTTTTTTTGCGAAAAAAGAATCCATCGCAAGTGGCACAGGCAGAGACTCCCATTCCTGTATATTTTCTCTCATCGTCGATGCCAAGATGTTTTGCGCTTGCTCCTGTTGCTATAATCACAGAATCAGCTTCAATTTCAATCTCGTCGTCAACAATGACACTTTTTTTCTTACCTTCAAGACTGACTTTTGTGACGAATCCAGAGCGTATGTCTGTACCGAATTTCAACGCTTGGTTACGCATATCATCCATCATTTCAAAGCCACCAACACCTTCTGGATAACCAGGGAAATTTTCCACAGTTGTGGTTTGTGTCAATTGTCCGCCAGGAAGCAGACCTTCAATAAGAATAGGTTTAAGATTGGCTCTCGACGCATAAATTGCCGCTGTGTAGCCAGCTGGTCCAGATCCGATAATTAGGCATTTTGTAGTCTCTTTCATCGTCGTATTATCTTAAGTCAATGATTTCTATATCTTTTCTTGTCAAGTCGAAAGCAAACTGACGGTCTTCAATAGCCATTTCTGTTGATTTATCGACTGTGATTGTTGTGTTGACACCATTCTTTCCCTGAAGTTTGATCGCATGTGGCTTCATTGAAGATTTGTCTACTGAGATGGAAATACGGGCGTATGGGCTTTTCCTGTCTTCTGGATATAATTCCACAATCTCAACTGCAGTTCCATTGTCTGTCGTCTCTCCGATATAAAGCATTTTATATCCTGATTTGTAGGATGTTATGATAAGAATAGGATTCAACTTTTTAACCTCTTCTTTTCCAGGTTCACTCACTGTGACTTCTGCAGATTCTGGCATGTAGACATATTCAGTTTTGCCATCGAAATAAGTATCGACGCCAGCCACAGACAATTTGAATTTCTCACCTTTTAAAAGAAGATAACCTTTCAAATTTTGCTTTTTGTTGCTTTGGGTGTTTTCGATCAAGCATGAGAAATCAATCTTTGAACTTTTATTAGAGTTGAATGATGATGTTGACTTGTCGAGCAAAGCCATAGCTTTCGGATCAACCGCATCCTGAGAGAATGCAATTGAGTTGAGCATACAGAATAAAAATGCTATTATTATATGTATTCCTTTCATTTTCATTTTAAATTATTTATTTGAATTTTTTTCGGTTTTAAAGTAGACGGAATTGTTTTTTGTCTGCAATTTCAAAACCTTGTCAAAGATAATATTTTTTAATGAGGAAGACTCACAAATAGATATAATTAGAGTTAATAAAACTAAAAAATAGCTGGTCTGTGATGCACAAAATGATTTTCATTCGATTCTCAGCGAGTTAAAAATGCGGAAAATGATGGTTAAATTTTTGAAATATATGGAGTTATGTAATAAAAATGTTTGTTTTGATTTTATTAGAAATAGATGAAAAAGGCCTGGAAAATAAAATTTTTGCGGTTTTTTGATAAAAATTTTCAAACTATGCTTAAAAATGGCATATCTTGATGCGAATTTTGTATTGTAAAAAGAAAACAACGAGATTTTGGAAAATTATCTGATGACGTTGGTTTCATGTAAGAGATAATTAAAGATAATTTGAAATTTTATAAAAGAAGGAGAAAATACAAGATTTTAGGTGGAGTAGGAGAGTGTTAAATTTTTACAAATATATTTGAAATTAGTTGCAGAATAAAATATATATAAAAGTATATGCATATAGAAACATATATACAGATTGTAAGAAATTTAACAAAAGTAACGACTATATTTACATATTACAAAAGTAAAATTAACTTATTTATTGAGTGTTATTGTTTTGTCTTTTTATTGAAAGTCAGTATTTTATACTAAATAATTTAATGTTGTAGATTAGATAAATATTAGATAGATGCTTCTTTTTTGTAAAATAGGGGTGTTTTATAGTATAATAAAATCTTTATGGGTTATAAATCAGTTTTTTACATAGTTTTGTTATAGTAAAACTATAAAAATATCTTGTATCCTTATGTAAAATACTAAAATCGTTGATATTTTGAGAATTTTGATATAGAATTGTAAAAACAATCTAGAATACAATTGTAATATTGTCACATCTGTATTGATATTTGATAAATGTAAAATGTATATAAAAAAGTAAATATATATTTGTGTTAATTTAAAAATGTATTTATCTTTGCGACATAACATTTGTAATGATATTTTAGTATTGTTTGCGATGAAAGATAGAATAAAGAAAATACAAGAGTATAGTGGTTTGTCTCTTGGAGTGTTTGCATCACGTACAGGAATAAAATCAGCTTCACTTTCACATATATTAAATGGAAGAAACAATCCTAGTTTGGATGTTGTGATGAAGATTCACGAAACATTTCCTGAGATATCGTGGGAATGGATGTTGTACGGGACTGGTTCAATGTTAAATGGTGGAAATGTCGATGATGTTGAAAATAAACCAATTGAATCTAATATTGCACCGTCGCCAAATCAGACAAATCGTACAATTTTTGACAATGATCCTGAAAAAGAGGAAGAATATGAAGATGAACCTGAATCAGATGATGATACGGACGATGCTGGATATATAAATGTTAATGATGTTGATACTTCCAAAATAGTTGAACCCGCATCGTCTATACAAATGGAAACTATTGAGAATCAACAGAAATCAGAGTCTGAAATTATTGATTCATTTTTGAAATCTGATTCATTTAAGAACATTTTGGACACACATCTTAAAGCAAAAGAAAAGTCGGTTAAGAAAATCATTGTACTTTACGATGATGATACCTATGCGGAGTATTCGTTAAACAAATTGTAACCATTTTCTGGTGAAATATAAAAAGACGCAATTTATTTTGCGTCTTTTTTATTTTTTTGTCGTTCAATTTTTTATTTGTTATAAATAATGAGTAAACTTGCAGAAAAGTATTTAAAGGTGTAGTGATAAGTTAATTTTAGTTATGTATGTGTAATACTATTAGTCCGAATAAATATAGAATTTTAAGTCTTATCTCCTTATTATTGTGTTTGTTTACGAAAGTTAATGCGACATATCCTGATTATATGCCGCGTCTAACATTTTATGAGACTTCCGTTGCTTCAGATTTTGGAAATGGATGTGAGTTTGAAGCTATCTATACAATGAAATATAAGCCGTTCAAAGAATGGAGACTGATAGATAAAGTAGCCTATGTGCTTTGGCAGCAGAGTGATAATGGAGGCCGTTCTTGGGTGAATATCAATGGTCAGAGTGGAGTGAATAAGGATGAGCTTCATGTGATGGTAGAAGGTACTGAAAATTTGATTTTCCGTGCTGTTGTGGTGGCTGATGCGACAGAGGAAAGCGCCAAGAAAAATGCTGAATACATTGGAGAACACAATGTTCCAGCAAACGAAAAAGTGAAATATACAATCAGTAAGAGATTGGACAGCATGAGGCCAGAGCCAACATGTGAATACGACCCTGATTACTTGTGTACAAGATATGAGACGTTTGGTATTTGTAGTTCCCGTAGCTGCAGATATGACACTGCTGTAAAAGTAAACAAATATATTCCTGGAGGTACAGAAGAGATGACGTGGGGGCAGTATTTGATCTGTTCGAATCCCGATTCTGCAATATACACGAAACAGTGTGATGATTGTCCGAGACAATATCAATTCGCATCTGTTAAGGATGCCGACGGTAATATCATTGATACTTCAGCGACATCCAAACTAAAGCCTCAGTATGTTGGAGATGCATTCGTCTTTATAATGATGAGCAAGGATGAGTATAAGAAAATACCTAGATTGTATAGCTTGTTCTCTGGAGGACAACCTCTTTGCCAATGTAAAGATTATGTGTTTTATACATTTATAACTTGTGTCGGATCTCCAAGTGGAACACGTATTCATCCCAAAATAACCATTTTGGATCCCAAAACAGGAGATACTCTTGCGTCTCAGACATTTTTCTTGACATACAAAGGCTACGGATTATATAAACCGACGTTATCTTTTACTCCTCCTTCATACTATCATAATGAGGGATTTTTGGCAGTTGTGGAGTTGGATTATGAGTCTACAAATGCGGATGGCGAGAAAATGAGTGATTATGTGACATTTTCTCTGGATGAATGCGCATTTTCCATTTGTGGTGTGAGAGTGCCTTCTCATGGCAGTTATGTAGACGGAAAACCATTCCATATCCTTTCAAACGGATACTATTGCCGTATGGATGAAGGTCGACGTGGAGGCACTTGGATTGGGTATGAAGAGTGGCTTTACAGGTATCCTACGGCATCTTTCCTTTGGCAAAGACAGAACAAAGATAAAGATCCATGGGTGTCGCTGACATCCGTAAAAGATACTTTCTTCACTTATTCCTGGGAG
>JAEEGL010656711.1_pt1 | contig 20036 bp, 12 predicted proteins | sample 9134231 | NCBI WGS metagenome assembly JAEEGL01 (sample SAMN16246548, study PRJNA631951) | gut metagenome | biome: gut microbiome; feature: rumen; material: fiber-attached | host: Bos | place: Iran: Karaj | collected 2018-10
GAGCAGGTGGACTCGAGGTAGTTGCCCTCGCGACCAGGCTCGTCCATGACCTGATACCAAACACCACTCTCCTTATCCTGCCACTTGATGATGGCATCGAGATCCTTGCGGAGCAGGTCGATGACCTCAGCGCGGCGACTGTACGATTCGGGCAGGGCGTCGAGCACCTCGATGAGTGCCATTGTGTACCATCCCTGAGCGCGTCCCCAGCAATGCTGTGAGAGGCCTGTCTCAGGGTTGGCCCAGAAAGCTTTGCGCGTCTCGTCGTAAGCGTGGCGGTTGAGGCCGGTCTTGGGGTCGAAGGTGCGCTCGTAGGTCACCTTCAACTGGTTGACGGCATCGTCGTAGATGGCCGTGACGAAATCACGGCCCACTGTGCCTTTCTTCGTTTTTGGCTTCTCTGCTTTCTCAACAATCGGTGCCGTCAAGCAGCGGTAGGGCAAGCCCATGAAAATACCGTCGAGCCACACCTGATAGGCGTAGATGGCCTTGTGCCAATAGACACGGTCGGCCTTGGTGCGCGGCTGATCCTGCAATTGCTTCATCATGGTCTGCATGGCCTTGAGGTTCTTTTCCTCGGGCAGTTGCTGATACATGCGGGTGACGAAATGACCCGTGCGGATGTTGTCGAGGTTATAGTCGAGGATGTTATAGCCGCGAATCTCGCCACGCTCATTGATCATTGTGTCGGTATAGAGCTTGCAGTAATCCAAAATCTTTTGGTCGCCATAGCGCAGATAGGTGTCGAGCATGCCTTCGAGCTCGATGCCCATGACATAGCTCCACTTGGGACGGCTGGAGAAATCGAGCATGTATGACTGCGGCGTGCGCTGCATCTCGCTGTAGGTCATCCACTGGGCGTAGCTCTTGTATGGCTTCTCCAAGAGGGCGAGGCCGCCATTGATGAAGAGATTATCGAAACGGATGTCGCGCGTCTTGCCACTCATGAAGTTACCCTCAGCCACCCCGTTGAAACGGCAGTTCTTCACGTTGATGTCATAGACGAAGGTGTCCTCGTTCAGGGCGATGATTTGCACACCGTATTTCGACTTTTCGCAGGTGACGTTCTCTACGTTCACATTACGCACGATGGGATAGTAGCCACGGCAGCAGATCTCATTATGCTCGTAGTCGAGGTTGATCTTCACCACGCTTTCGCCGCATTGTCCCACCTTGATGTTCTTGAGATTGATATTCTCGATGATGCCGCCGCGACAGGAATTGGTCTTGATGCGCAGCACACGGTCGAGCAGGGGCGAGTCCATCACGCAGTCGTGGGCAAAGACGTTCTGGCAGCCACCGCTGATCTCAGAGCCGATGACCACACCACCGTGACCGTTCTTCATCTCACAACGGCGGATGATGATGTTCTTCGAAGGCATGTTACGCTCCCGACCGTCACGATTGCGACCGCTCTTGATCGCGATACAGTCATCGCCCGTGTTGAAGAAACAATCCTCGATGAGCACACGGTCGCAGCACTCCGGGTCGCAACCGTCGCCGTTAGGACCGTCGTTGATCATGTTTACACGGCGCACGGTGACATCGGTAGAGTGCAGGGGATGGATGACCCAGAAAGGTGAGTTGAGCAGCGCCACATCTTCCAAGAGGATGCGCTCACACTTGTTGAAGCTGACGAGCTGCGGACGCAGTCCGTCTTTCGGGCCGAAGACACGTTCAGGTGAGCGCTCGCCTTTCTCATTATACATAGGAACGCCGTCCTCGCCGTTCTTCAACAGACGCGGACGAGCCTCTGCCTTCTGTGTGACCATGCCCTCCTTCCAACCGAATCGGGCTACGCCTACCCACGGCCACCAGTTCTCGTTGCTGGCGCATCCGTCGATGGTGCCCTTGCCGGTCACGGCAATGTCGGTAGCCTTAAAGGCATAGATGCAAGGGGAGAGGTTGAAGCACTCCAGACCTTCCCACGAGGTCTCGACGATGGGATAGAGCTCAGGTTCGAAGGCGAAAGCCAGCACGGCACCATCCTCAAGATGCAGGTTGACGTGGCTCTTCAGCGTGATAGCCCCTGTCTTGAAGGTCTGTCCTGCAGGGATGATGACACGGCCTCCACCCTTCTTCGAACATTTGTCGATAGCTTTCTGGATGGCTTTCTGGTTGTCGGCAGCAGAAGCCGACGGCTTGGCACCGAACTTGGTGATCACATAGTCCTTGCCGCTCATCTGCGGAGCCTGGATGCTTTGCTCAATCTGTCTGTACAACGCTTCGTCCCACTCCTTTGCCATCATGGTCACGGGCAACAGCAGTAAGAGGAGCACGAGTTTAAGTAGTTTTGTCATAATTAGTTATTGTTTTTGATTTGTTGGATAAAGCTTTTCAGTTTCTCGACATCTTTCAGGGCAGGTGCCGTCTCGAAGCGCGAGTTCACGTCGATGCCCATCAATTTGGGATGATGGAACTGCTTGATGCGCTCGGCATCGTCAGGGCCGATGCCACCGCTAAGCAAGAAGGGTTTGCTGCCGTCGTAGTCCTGAAGCACAGACCAGTCGAACTGCTGTCCGCTGCCGCCTACGGTCTTGCATTTCGTGTCGAAGAGGAAGTAATCCACACAATCCTCATAGTCTTTGTAGGTCGCAATATCGTCACGGCTCTCCACACTGATTGCCTTCATGAAACGGATGCCCGGACGGATGTCTGGGTCGAGCGTCCGCCGCAGGTTGCGGATGAGCGTGGGTGTCTCATGACCATGCAACTGGACGATGTCGAGCTTGAAGTTGACCACCCGTGTGATGATATTCTGAGGCATCTCATCTACAAAGACACCCACCAGTTTCGATGGGAGGGTGCTGATTTGTGAATCGAGGTTCGTTCGGTCGGGTATGATTCCTGCAAGGGCGGGTGTCATGGTGACATTGCGAGGCGACGGAGCATAGAAGATGAGACCGATCCAGTCGGCTCCCAGCTCTGCCACCTGACAGATATTCTCAGCGTCACGCATGCCGCACACTTTTACGATTAGTTCCTTCATTTGTTTTTTGTCGAATGAGTCTATGCTTTGCATATTAGGTTGCAAAGTTATGCATTTCCCGCCATTTTTGCAACCTTGCGAACAAAAATTTGGTTAATGTTCTCAAAAAATGCAGATATATCGCAGTTTTTTTCTTATATTTGCAACCTAATATTGAACTAATAGCTATAACTTACAATACGCATGAAAGAATTGACTCGTACTACAAGACTGCTGATGGCGGCTTTGCTGCTGTCAATGACGGCCGTTCAGGGCTGGGCGGCCAACACCAAGAAATCGGTGGCTCAGGTCACTGATTCTGTGGCTATCACCGACAATTGGGACTATATCGTTTCGGGTGAAACCCCGTTTGGCGACAACGGTATTGTGAACCTTGTGAACACCGACCATGCGGTGCTGATTCTGAACAAGGTGCGGCCATCGGCTGCCATCAGACTTCTGGCCAAACATGTGAAGATTAATGGTGCAAAGGCTGTTAACAACACGAACTGCCAGGTGAAGCTCTACAATCTGGGCTGTATCATCCTGCCCTATGGCAACAGCGTGAAGCCGTTGGTGTGCTTTACTGAGAAGAACTTCGAAGGCGATTCCTGCAACACCTATGGCACAGGAAACACGGGTGGCTACATGAACACGCTGACCGACAAGCTTCTGAACAACAAGATCCGTTCGTTCAAACTGAAGCGTGGATATATGGTCACCTTCTCGCTGAAGAAGGAAGGACGCGGCTACAGCCGCTGCTTCATTGCTGCCGACAAGGATCTGGAGATGAAGGAGCTGCCGGTAGTGATGGATCAGAAGATTTCTTCCTATCGTGTGTTCAAATGGTATGATGCAGGCAAGAAGCAGTTGGCCAACCAGATGGATAAGGCGGCGCTGTCAGCCCTTAACGTGCAGAGTAGCTACGACTGGGGACAGGGCAACAGCTCTTTCCTGCCCGACATCGAGTGGGTGCCTAACCATATCTATGAAGACTGGCCCTCGTCGGCTACCATCGGTGGTACTTCGCAGTCGCCTCATACCAAGACCAACAATGAGCCGAGAAACTCCGCCGACGACCATCCGCAGGATTTGGAAACGATTCTGAATAACTGGGAGAACATGATGCGTACGGGCTTGCGCCTCTGTTCACCGGCCTCTTGGGATGGCAGTGACTACTGGAACGCCACAGGTTTCTTGGCTGATTTCATGGACTCTATCGATGCCCGTGGCTGGCGTTGCGACATCATCGACCTGCACTGCTACTGGGCAGAAGGCTCGTTCGGCAATATTGCCAACTGGGCAAACAAATACAAGCGTCCCATCTGGATTTCCGAATGGTGCTGGGGTGCCTCTTGGAACAACAACGGAGCTTTTGCCAGCGGCGTGACGGAAACAGATGTGAAGAATGCCCTGCAAAGAATCTGTACAAGTCTGAACGGCTATAACTATGTGGAGCGCTACTATTACTGGAACGGCGAGCGTGACCCGTCGAGACTTTATAAAAACGGATCGCTCACCCCTGCTGGCGAGTACTACGCTTCGATGAACTCCGGCCTGGGCTATAACGGCAGGTACGACTTTGTGCCTACGACCCCACGTCAGTATGCACCTTCGAAATACAAGGAGACCACCAATACTGACGGCAAGGTGACCCAGCTGTCGTGGTACGACTCAAACGGCGAGTTCAACCAGCTCATGGAAGTTCAGAAGAAGACGCTCGACGGCCTTTGGGTGACGCTCGATACCATCGCCCAGAAAGAAACGGCCAGCAGCTATACCTATAAGATTCCTACTGGCGATGAGGCCCAGGCCTATCGTTTGCACCTGATCGACATCAATGGCAAGGAATACTACACCAATGATGACCTGACTGTTGGCGATGCCATCGATGTGGACGGCAAGACGCTCTATGTGGGTGGCAACCTGCTTCCCAACGGTGAGTTTGACTTGGGCTTCCTGGGCTGGGCATGTGGAACAGGTGCCGAACCGTGCGAACCGCAGTTTCAGATTGTGGGCGATGGCGGCTATCACGGTGGTGCCTACCTACAGGCTCACACAAACGGTAGTGTCAGCTCAACGAAGGGTATAAAAACGTCGGTTGATCTTGTCGCAGGACAGAACTACTTGTTCCGCGCCGCCTCTGTAAATAGCGGAAGCAACATGAAGTTCTATGTTTCCGAGGACGGCAAGGCACTTTCAAAGCAGGTGGCCAAGCTCACCAGCAGCGACGCATGGAACCTGGAGACTTTCACCTTCAACACCGATTCTTACAGCAAGGGCATTGTGGCATTCTATTCGCTGGCAGCACTGGCTCAGGCTGACGCTGTCGGTCTGTACCAGCTTTTTGACACCCGGGAAGCAGCCATTGCCGACGGCGTAGCAAAAGCCCGTCTGCGTGCAGAGTTGCAGAAGCAGTATAACACCAAGTATGCTGCACTCAACGATGACCTCACACAGGAGATGGAAGCCATCACCACCACTGACGATGAAGCGCTGACACGTGCCGAGAAAGCACTCAGCCAACATCTGCAAGCCGTTGCGGCATTGGAGAAACTCGAAACGGCTGCCGCTACGCTGAAAGCCATCGAGGAGCATCCCTGCGGCTATTATGACTGGATGCTGCAGGAACTGAGCGGGGCACAGGCTGCCACGAAAGCTACTGACGTGCTGGCTCATGCTGCGACGCTCGAATCGCTGATGGGCGAATATCTGGTCTTCACCCGCTCGACGAAGAACCTCAAGTATCCCAGCTTCGCGGCTGAGAAGTCTGACGGTTGGGAAGTCAAGGTGGGCACCTATACCGGCGGCGACCAACGCTGTGCCACCAAGTTGGGTAAGACCTGCTGGAATGCATGGTGGGCTACCACAGAGAAGAAGACTATGGAGATCCGACAGACCGTCAGCAATCTCCCTGAAGGCTACTATGTGCTGGAGTGCCTCGCTACTACCGAGCATTTCTGCTTGAGCGACCAGCACGGCTATCTGAAGGTAGGCAATAATACTGTGGTCACCCCCAACCTCAGCAAGGACTATCTCGACCTGCCCGTCAGCAATGTATGGGAAACTTTGACCACTACCCCCATCTACGTACCAGCCGACGGTTCTGTGACGGCAGGCTTCGTGGGTTCGAAGACTGGAGCTAAAACCGGTTACTGGCATGCTTTCGGTTCTACAAGCAACGGCGACAACCGCGAAGGCTGGTGGTGCGCAACTGGCTTCACGCTGAAATACCACGCCATCGACGATGTGACGGGCATCATTTCGCCCAAGACGGCTCTGCTGAAGGCCGATGGTACTTATACCCTCGACGGACGTCGCATGCAGGAAGGCACCTTGCGTCCTGGCATCTATATCAAGGTCATTGGCGGACGTCCCTGTAAGACTATCGTAAAGTAAAGACTGACAATCATCGAATCTGAACAGAATTATGAGAAAAGATATTCTGGCACTCACGCTGCTGCTGGGCAGCACCACAGCTTTTGCTCAGGAGCAGCGCCCTTCATCCAGCATGTATCTGCCCGCCTGGCAGAAAGCTGACGTCTCCATACCTTTCTCCATCACGGCTGAAGGCAAGCGTTTTGAACCTACATGGGGAGTTGACCTCGCTTGGATTAGCGAACAGAACGTGATGAAGGGCGTCAACCACATGTTGAAGGAGAATGTGGGCATCGGTCGCTCGGCTTTCCGCTATACCAAGGAGTTGACCAATGACTCGGCGCTGGCAAGTGCCGACCTTCAGTATTTGCGTCAGCGGAACACGATCTTCAATAAGATTAGCACCACGCTCCCCATCGTTCTCACCGCCGACCAGGAAGCGGTGAGCCCGAATGAGGAAAGGGGCGTGACGGGACCTCCCGAATACTTCGTGAAGAACAAGGTGGCAAACAATGACCATTGGGCCGCCATGATTAATAGTCACGTCCATTGGTTGCAGCAGAACACCAAGCATCCAGTGGTGGGCATCTCGCCTTTCAACGAGGGCGACTTCTGGACAACGGAAGAGGGTGCCACCCCCACCAAGCAGTATCAGGTGGCTAAGCTCCTGAAGGAGAACTATCCCCGCTGCGCCGACATCGCAATGGTAGGTGGCAACACGCTCAACGACGACAAGGCCTTAGCGTGGTACACCCCTGGCAAGCAGTATTATGACTGGGGTAACACCCATCAGCTGGCAGGCTCGTTCGACAACTTTGCCAAGTTCTACCAGCAGGTGGCTAAGGACGGCAAGGTGGGTTATGCCGACGAGATGCACAACGTAGCCGAGGCGATGGTCGGCCTGGAATACGGCATGACCGTGGGCATCTGGTGGGGCTTCGACAGCCGCGCCCGAGGCGAGTTCTGTCAGATTAGCCGCACGGGCACACGTCTGGCTTACGGCGAGCATCGCAACAATTGGACAGCAGCCTCTGTGTGGCGTCATGATGACGGTCGCGTGAAGGCATTCATCGGCAGCAGCGAGCGTCAGGCCGTCACCACCAGTTATCAGCTGGTCTCTACTGAGCGTGATGTCTATTACGACGGCTATGGCCCCGTGCGTGAATACCTCACCACAATGCCTGGCGGCACAGGCTACCAGACGGGACAGACCAATGCTGAGCGCGTGATTGACGTGACATGGGGTGAGGATGTGCAACCTTCCGTCATCGATGGTGTCTATCACATCGTCAACAAGAAGACGGGCAACTGCCTGGGCTACAGCTCGAATGGCACCAACATCGTCCAGCAGAAGCATAATGCCAACAACAAGAGACAGCAGTGGACGATTCGCCCAGCTACGAAGCGTACTGGCGGCGACCTCAGTTTCTACGACATCGAGTCGGTTAACAATGCCAATATCCGCATCAACGTGAAGGACTACTCCCTTACGACAGCCGATCTGATTGCCTGGACACAAGACAAGCCCACAAGCAACGAGCAATGGTATCTGGAGTATGCCGGCGACGGCTACTATTATCTGCGCAATCGCGAGAGTGCCCTCTACATGGCCTCAGCCAGCAACACTGCTACGGCCAATGTCATCCAGACGAAAATGCTGGCTGAGAGTCTGCGCGACCGCATGCTCTTCCGTCTGCTGCCACTGGAAGTGACCTACGAGACCACAGCACCTGCCCAGCCACAGGGACTGATGGCCGGAGCCCAGCAGGCCGCTGTGCATCTGTCGTGGACAGCCAACAACGAGGAGGATCTGGCAGGCTATATAGTACTGCGTGCCAACAAGGCTGACGGTCAGTGGAACACCATCGCCCGAAAGCTCAACACCACGAAATTTGTCGATAACACGTGTCGCCCTGGCGTTACATATATATATAAGGTGAAAGCCATCGACCTCGCAGATAATCTCTCTGAGGCATCGGAGACGGCAGAAGCAACGCCTACTGGCGAAAAAGGGCTGGTGGCTCACTGGAACTTCGAAGGCAACCTCTATGACGACACGCCCAACTGGATGGATGCCGCAGGATCAGCCAGCATGGCTTACGGTCAGGGACGTGGCGACGATTCGCAGGCCGTTCTCCTGACCACTGGTACCAAATACCTGCAACTCCCATACGAGGTGGCCGCCAGCAACGAGCTGACCATCACCATGTGGGTAAAATGGGGCACCAGCAGCAACTGGCAGCGCATCTTCGACTTCGGCAACGACACAGAGCACTACATGTTCCTCACGCCCGCTAACAGCTACACCAACGTGATGCGCTTTGCCATTAAGAACGGTGGCGACGAGCAGACCCTGGACTGCAAGCAGAAGCTCACACTCAGCACATGGAAACATGTGGCTGTGGTCATTGGCAAAGACAAAACCGCCATCTACATCGATGGCGTGGAGGCTGCCAGCAGTACGGGCATCACCATTCGTCCGAGCGACATCCACCCCGTGCTCAACTACATCGGTCGCAGCCAGTTCACTGCTGATCCTTACTTCCGTGGAGCCATCGACGACTTGCGCATCTATAACTATGCCCTCTCTGCTGATGAGGTGAGCGCCACCATGAATGCCCTTCCTTTAGGCATCCAGCAGGTGCAGGCAACCGATGCTGCAGGCATGCAGAAGACCTATGGAATCGACGGTCGCCAATATGACGAAAGCCGTCAGAAACTTCAGATAGTGAATGGCCGAAAAGTGCTGAAGAAATAAAAAAGTTAGTAGATTCCTTGCGTAATTCAATAATTATTAGTAATTTTGCAGCCCAAATCGAGAGATTTTGAAAAATTAGTACTAATAAATAAAGATTCATTGCAATGAAAAGAACATTTCAACCGCACAATCGCCGCCGCGTGAACAAGCATGGTTTCCGTGAGCGCATGGCCACAAAGAACGGCCGCCGCGTGCTGGCTTCGCGTCGTGCAAAGGGACGCAAGAAGTTGACTGTTTCTGACGAGCGTCACGGAAAATAATCCTTCGCTGTTTGAAATCAGACACGAATCGGGATGTAACCACAAGGTTGCATCCCGTTTTTTTTTGTTTCCGATGCGTTAATCTTCCAAAATTACTTCTTCGTCTCAGCCTTTTTTATTACTTTTGCAACAAATTAGCAAATAGATTCCAAATCGGATGAACATAAAAGAATTTTTCGGAAAGTTGACCAGCCCCTATCTCCTTCTCCACTTGTTGGGAATGGTGGTAGTGATCGTGTTATTGTTCATAGGTGTGAAGATAGGACTTTCATCCTACACCCATCACGGAGAATCCATCGAACTGCGCGACCTGACAGGTATGGACTACAAAAAGGCTGTTGAGTTGCTCCATCATCAGAAACTGATCATCTGCATCACCGACTCAGGCCACAACAAGACCATGCCGGTCAACTGCATCCTGAACCAGCAGCCCGACCCTGGCACGAATGTGAAAGAAGGGCGCACCATCTACGTGACCATCAACTCGGCCACGCTGCCCACTATTAAGATTCCTGATCTGATTGACAACAGCAGCTATCGGGAGGCCAATGCCCGACTGGCCTCGCTGGGCTTCATCATGCTGGAACCCAAGCGGGTGGATGGTGAGCGCGATTGGGTCTATGGCATCACCCATAAAGGCCGCCAGCTGCAGGCTGGCGACCAGTTGCCCATTGAGTCAGAACTGGTTCTGAACATCGGCAATGGTTTTGAAGAGGAGGAAGAAGAGGGCGACATGATGCTCGACATTCCTGACACTACTGTAGATGGTGGAGGCGAGGCCGACGAGTTTGAAGAGGTGAATGCGATAGAGTAGAGGTGAGAGGTAAGAAGCGAGAGGTAAGAGATTAGAAAGGAGCGAACCATCATCATGAGCATGACTGACGACGAGATACTGGACGGACTGGACGACTTGGAGGCGCTGGACGAGCTGGAAACACCAGACCATGAGGAGCCTGCGGCCGATGGCCAGCTCTATGAACATTTCCGCATAGAGGTGGACAAAGGGCAGGTGCCATTGCGTATCGATAAGTTTCTGGCCGAGCACATGCAGCACCAGACGCGCAACCGCATTCAAGCAGCTGCTGAGGCCGGTTTCATCCATGTCTGTTCAGCTGAAGATTCCCTGCAAGGCAAAAGCGGAAAGCCAGTGAAGAGCAACTATAAGGTGCGCCCTGGCGATGTGGTCACACTGATGCTCGACCGTCCCCATTTCGATACGACTATCGAGCCCGAAGAACTTCCTCTCGACGTGCGCTATGAAGACGACGACCTGATGGTCATCTACAAACCAGCTGGCATGGTGGTACATCCGGGCTGCGGCAACTTCCACGGCACGCTCGTCCATGCCATCGCCTGGCACTTGCGCAACCTGCCCACCTACGATCCTAACGATCCACAGGTGGGACTGGTACACCGGATTGACAAAGACACCAGCGGTCTGCTCGTCGTGGCGAAGACCCCCGAGGCCAAGACCTCTCTGGGAAAACAGTTCTTCCACCACGAGACCCATCGCAGCTATAACGCCCTGGTTTGGGGCAACTTTGCAGAAGACGAGGGACGCATTGAGGGTAACATCGGACGCGACCCGAAGGATCGTCTGCGCATGGCGGTATTCCCGCCTGACTCTGACACGGGCAAGCCCGCCGTGACCCACTATCGCGTGCTGGAGCGCTACGGCTACACCACATTAGTAGAATGCCGTTTAGAGACGGGCCGCACCCATCAGATTCGTGCCCACATGAAGCATATTGGTCATCCGCTCTTTGCCGACGAGCGCTATGGCGGAAGCGAAATCCTGCGCGGTGAGCGGTCGGCGTCCTACAAGGCCTACATTCAGAACTGCTTCAAGCTCTGTCCGCGTCAGGTGCTGCACGCTCGCACCTTGGGGTTCAAGCATCCCAGAACGGGTGAGCAGATGGACTTCACCAGCGACCTGCCCGCTGACATGCAAGCGCTGATCGACAAATGGCGCACCTATCTGAAAGGACAGGAAGAACTGAGCAAACTATGACAACAAATAACAAAAGAAACACCATATTAGAACTATGAAACAACAGAAACGTACCATTGCCATCGTCTGTGGTGGCGACTCCTCTGAACACGACGTCTCGCTCCGTTCGGGTCAGGGCATCTATTCGTTTATCGACAAAGAACGCTACGAGGTCTATGTCGTAGAGATTCGCGGCACCGATTGGAATGTGCAGTTGCCCGACGGCACCGCCTCACGCATCAACCTGAACGACTTCTCCTTCCAGATGAACGGGAAGACGCGCTTCTTCGACTATGCCTATATCACCATCCACGGCACTCCTGGCGAGAACGGTATCCTGCAGGGCTATTTCGACCTGGTGCACCTGCCCTATTCTACGAGCAACGTGCTGGTAGAGGCCATGACGTTCGACAAGTTTGTGCTCAACAACTACCTGCGCGGCTATGGCGTTCGTGTGGCTGAGAGCGTGCTGGTGCGTCGTGACCAGGCCTCGAAGATCAAGAAGAAGGACATCATCGAGAAGCTGGGCATGCCCTTGTTCGTGAAGCCGGCCAACGACGGTTCCAGCTTTGGCGTGTCGAAGGTGAACAAGCCCGACCAGTTGGCAGCCGCCATGCGCGTGGCCATGATGGAGAGCGACGAGGTGATGATCGAGTCGTTCCTTGAAGGCACTGAGATTACCGTGGGCTGCTACAAGACGAAGGATAAGGAGGTGGTGTTCCCCGTCACAGAGGTAGTGACAAAGAACGAGTTCTTCGACTACGACGCGAAGTACAATGGTCAGGTGGAGGAGATCACCCCAGCCCGCATCCCTGCCGAGCAGGCTGAGCGCGCCCAGAAGCTAACCTCAGCCATCTATGACATCCTGCATTGCAACGGCATCATCCGCATTGACTATATCATCTCTCCCGAGGGTGACATCACCATGCTGGAAATCAATACCACGCCAGGCATGACTGCCACCAGCTTCATTCCCCAGCAGGTGCGTGCCGCTGGTTTGGACATGAAGGATGTGCTGACCGACATTATTGAAAACCAATTCTAAACAATTGAGAATTGAGAATTGGGAATTGAGAATTATGATTAGCTTTGCTATAGAATCGACAGCATGCAGAGAAAGGACAATATCATCATGATAAAAACCGATGCATACACTAATCGGATTCTTAAGCTCCACAAATATCTGTCGGAGGTAAAAAACGAGCATGTCATATCCAAACAGATACTACGTAGTGGAACAAGCATAGGAGCGAATGTCGCAGAAAGCAGGAATGCGCAAGGTGGCAAAGATTTTATCAACAAGCTAAACATTGCACTAAAAGAAGCTGACGAAACAGAATACTGGCTGAAGAAACTCTTAGTCGATGAAAGAATCACCCAATATCAGTATGACTCAATGCATAACGATAATGAGGAAATCGTGAAGATTCTGACTAAGATTATCAAGACAATGAAAACAAAAATAGATACATATTAATCATGATGGAAGAAACTAATCATAATTCTCAATTCTCAACTCTCAATTCTCAATTTTCTGAGATTCGGCCTTACGAGGCTGGCGAGATGAAAGAGGCGTTCGAGGCGTTGCTGGCCGACCGTCAGTTCAACCTCATCATGAAAGGCTTTGCCCCTTGGCTGCCCCAAGCTCTGCGCAACGGACTGCTACGTCTGGCCTTCAAGGGCGTGAAGACACCGCTCGACTTCCAGAAGCGGTTCATGAAGCCGGTGGTGAACTATATCATCCGCAAGCACACGGACGGCTGTACCTTCGACGACAGCAAGCTCCCCAAGGACAAGAAACAGCGCTACACGTTTGTCAGCAACCATCGCGACATCGTGCTCGACTCCGCCTTCCTCGATGTCATGCTCTTCAACAGCGGCTACCCCACGACGGTAGAGATAGGCATTGGCGACAACCTGCTCATCTATCCGTGGATCAAGCGGTTGGTGCGCATGAACAAGGCGTTCACCGTGCGTCGCGGCCTCACAGCCCACGAGATGATGCGCTCCTCAGAACTGATGAGCCGCTACATCCACTATGCCGTAACGGAGAAGCGTGAGAACATCTGGATAGCCCAGCGCGAGGGCCGTGCCAAGGACTCCGACGACCGCACGCAGGAATCGGTGCTGAAGATGCTGGCGATGGGAGGACCGTTAATTGACAATGGAGAATTGAGAATGGAGAATTATGATTACACCGGCAATGAGAATGCAAACAGGAACGACAACAAGAATGCCAATAGCAAAGCTAATCATAATTCTTGCGCCCCCACGGTAGCAAGCGACCAAAGGTCGAGCGCTCAATTCTCAATTCCTAATTCTCAATTTTTGAGTTCTCTCAAAGAACTCAACATTGTGCCTCTCACCATCAGCTATGAGTTTGACCCTTGCGATTACCTGAAAGCGCAGGAGTTCCAGCAGAAGCGCGACAATCCGTCGTTCAAGAAGAGCAAGCAGGATGACCTTGACAACATGAAGACAGGCATCCTGGGCTATAAGGGACAAGTGGTCTATCGTTGCGGACAGCCCATCAATGCGTGGATTGACGAACTGAAAGACCTGCCTAAGAACGAGTTCTTCACGGAGCTGGCCCGCCGTATGGATCAGGAGATTCATGCTGGCTACGAATTATATACCTATAACTATCTGGCTCTTGACATGCTTAATGGTAACCGACTGGATGCCACAGAGGAATACTTGGATCATGACACGAAACTCGTTTCTGAAATTAAGGCTTTCTTCGAGCAATATCTGAAAGAACAGATTGCCAAGATTCAGCTTCCTAACAAAGATGAGGCGTTCCTGCGTGAACGTCTGCTCACGATGTATGCCAATCCCCTTCGTAACTATTTAGCCACCCAACAAGCATGAAAGGACTATCGCTCGCCTTCTTCACACTCCTGCTGACCGTCTCCTGCACACGAGACGCTTACGACAAGGGACAAGGACCTTATTCGCTCATGCGCGCCGACCTTGTCGAGGCACATGTGCGCACCGACTCACTCATCGACCAGATCACCACCGACGATGGCGACCAGCTCACGCTGACCGAGCCCCGCAAGCCGTCGTGGGTCAAGCAGGTCGATACACTCTATCGCGCTTTGTTCTATTATAATAAGGTGGAGAAGAATCAGGCAGAAGTCATCTCCGTGAGCAGCGTACCCACCGTTAATATTGTGCCGTTGAAGAGTCTGAAAACCGACATGAAGACCGACCCTGTCAAGCTGGAGAGCGTATGGCTGGCGAAGAGCAAGCGCTTTCTGAATGTGGGACTCTATGTGAAGACAGGACAGACCGATGACAAGGAGGCCATTCATAAGCTCGGTGTCATCAGCGAATCGCTACAGACCCACACCAATGGCAAACGTACCCTCCACCTGCGTTTCTTCCACGACCAAGGTGGCATGCCTGAATACTATTCCCAGCGCACTTATTGCAGCATCCCCCTCTATGAGGTCACTGCCGACAGTGTGTCTTTCACCATCCAGACCTACGACGGCAGCGTCACCAAGCGTTTCGCCATCAAGTAACATTCCTCCGACGCACTATGTATTGTATATCTCATGAGCTCGACCTTCTGTCAAGCGTAATATCGCATGCAGCAAGGGCTTCCTAAAGATGATGATGAACAGTTTTCATAAATAGAAAAGCCGCGTCTCAAAGATGCGGCTTTGTCTTAAATGGGTAGTGACGTTTACGGCTTGCCCTCTCGGGAAATATACCCGGATAGTCAAAAGACATATTTGACGATGCAAAGATACGAAGTTTTCCTTTTACTTCCAAATTTTTCTTTCTTTTTCTTTGGTCGTTTCCAATCTTTTTCTTAATTTTGCCCCGTGCATCTGATGCACACATACATTTTTTATTTACTACTGTTATGAAAATTGAAAACAAAGAAGCTAAAAAAGTTAGCAGGACTTGGGAGGCTGCAATGAGATTGAAGGGAAGTATTGTTGTCTTAGACAAAACACTTCTGAACTAATGCGTGCAATAACAGAGCATCTGCCATTAATATCCAGTGACCATAAATTCCTTTTCTATTGTAATCAAGGATTGGATTTGGTCTTCAACAAAAAATAGTTTGTACAATAATACCAAAAATTTTCTCCGAATCGCTTGGCGGTTCGGATTTTTGTTTGTATCTTTGCCACCGACTCGGGAAGCCCGGCATGGGTGAGCGGGTCAAATTTTTATTGGTAAAGGACGTTTACTGAACGTTATCTTCGGTCACTGAATCTCGCAAGTTCAAAGCCAAGAAGAAACGCAACCGTAGCGTCCACTTTGGGTGTATTGTACCCTGTCCGCCTTTTTGGGCGGGTAGTCTCAATATATCACGACGTGGGCTGACTCGAGTTGCTTATCCTTGGCAAGGCGATGCGAGAGCCCAGTGACGGGATAGGCGAGAAGGTTAAGCACCCACGTCTTTCCGTTTAACTATTAACCGCTGAATCTGGGGAGCTATAGGCAATCGTTGGAATTAGCTTATGACTGAGCCATCCTATCAATCGTCCGCTTTGATTAACAGCTTGAAAAGGGCGCAGAGCAACAAACAACAAGAATTCGACCTGGTCTTCCAGAAGCAAATCATTCAGCTAATGGAACAATTCTTCGACACTTCGTTTAAGGAAAATATCGATGAACTGATGCAAGGAGTGAAACACCCCACACAACTGATGAACAATCGAATAAAGCAGCTCATTAGTCCTAACAAAAAATGCATGCCCGTAGGCATCGACATTCCTGTGCTCATTCCGTCAAAGACGGAACCGAAGGCGACCGTGGTATTGTTGGGGCAAAACCCTTTGCGGAGGTACAAAGATATAGATAAAGCCAAGGTCCCCGATTACGCCTTTATAGGCACACCTTATAGTTTACACCATACGGCTGGACTGCCGAGTGCTACGAGGGTCTATCCTAAATTAATAGATTGTCTTTTGGCTGATGGTTATAATGTATATCTGACTGATGTGAAGAAATACTATCCCTCCTCTAAGAAGATAACACAAGAAGATATGGATTTGCTGGTTGAGGAGCTGAATTGTATTGAAGGTAAGCGTATTCTCATTCTGTCTGGCCATCGGGCAAAGGAATTCTACGAGAACAATAAAAACCTACTGAATGGCGTCCATGCTATCCCGCTGCCTCATCTATCAGGCTTCGGGCCTTCCAGTGAATGGAAAAAGCAGGCTGGATCCGCCACGCATCCCGCCAAAATAGAATATGTAATGGAGCAGATAAACAAAATATGAAATGAAAACGAATGAATTATAAATCAAGACGATTATGAAGACAAAGAAATTTCTCATGCTGCTGGCAGCGGTGCTGCTGAGCTGCGCAAGTGCGATGGCACAGAATTCTCCGCTGAAGGGAGACGTGAACGGTGACGGCAAGGTGGATGTTGCAGACATTGTTGCTATTCTTGACATTATGAAGAATGGCACTAAAGAAATACAATCAATAAAGTGGACCTCTACTACCGCAGTAAATGGTACAACAGGAACTACACCGGCATTAGGAGACATTACTTTAACGTATAATGATGGTACTACTGGAACAGTTGCATATAATGCTTCGGGAGTTACATTATATGCTGATGCCGCTGGAAATACTCCATTTAGCAATGCTAACGCAGGAACATTTAATGTATGGGCGAAATATTGTGGAATGATGACTACCAACAGTAAACAGGTTACGTTAAGTGCACCAGTAGTAGGAACTTATTATTGGTATGCAGGTACAACAGAACCAACAGCAAGTAATATAGCTTCTATTAAGACTGGGTCTGTAAATTCAAAACCAACTACTTGGACAGCAAGTAATCCACAATCTATTTCGGCTACAAATAATACAGGATCATCTAGTTATATCTATTATTGCTTCCCAACAAATTGGAATGTAATAGTATTAGATCAAGATAAAGTATCAGAAGTGTCATTGGCTGATGTTTCAACATTTAATTTAGATGGTGTTGAGTATACAGTAAAACGTACAGGTAGATTAATTGGTAATGGAACAACTAAAACATATTATGCATCAATTGCTGTAAAGTATTATTGGTATGTAGGTATTCTTCAGCCAACAGACCCGTCTGATCCAACACAAAATAGTGGATTAAATAAATGGACAAGTTTAGGAACTACATTACCTACATCAAGTATTCAGGTTGTAAAAGAAGATACTACTTACGCAGATCATACATGGTATATTGCTGCTCCTACTGCCGCTAATTTTGTAATATATAATATACTTAATACAAGTCCTGAACTAGGAGTAACAAAATTAAATTCAATAAATATTGGAAATGTTTCTTATGATGTTTGGAAAACTAATAGTGAAGTAGACATTTGTCAAGTATATTTACATAAATAAAGAATAAAAAATACATATATTATATTACAATATGGCAACATTAAATCAAAATGGAATAGAATTTACATTAAATGCAGATGTTGTATCTCCATTTGCTGGTAAATACACAAATGATGGTCATTTTGATGCAACAACTGGTTTGTATACACAAAACCAATCAAAATTAGATGCAAAGGGTGTGGCAAAATCATTTAATGCTATTGAGATTGACTGGAATGGTGCAGAAATTACTTCTACAGTATTTCCTGCTATGGACAGAACAATCAATACAACTGGTGATTTATTATCTTGGATTAAAGAAGGTATTGAAGAAGCAGCAGTTTCAGGAAGAACTTCAGAAGTAGTTCGCCGAAGTTTGTGGATCAACTGACTGAATTCACAGAAGTTGGCGAAGAAAAATAGAAATGGTAAAGAAAATATGATGAAACTAAAAATAACGCAAACGATAGTTGCACTGTTGGCGATAGTCAGTAGTGCAACGGCGCAGACGCTCAGCGTCGCATCGGTTGAGGCGAAGGCGGGCGAGCCGGCAGAGTTGGTGGTCAATGCCAGCGGCATAAGTGGCGTGACGGCCTTGCAGTTCAACCTCACTCTGCCTCAAGGCATCACACTCAACGAGAGCGCCATCACGAAGGGCTCAGCTGCCAGCGGTCATACGCTGTCTGTGCAGACCCTAAACAATGGCGACCGCCTCATCGTGCTCTATCACATGGATTTGGGGCTGTTCACGAACGGCACGCTACTGCGCCTGCCCATCACCATAGGACAGCAGACGGGGTCCTTTAGTGGAAGTCTCAGCAACGTCCGCACGGCAACGACGGATGCGGTGAGCCAGAAGTGCGCCGATGCAACCTTTAACATTACGGTAGCTGCAGAAGAGCAGCCTGTCACGATCACCGCTGAAAACAAGTCGATGGTCTATGGTGATAATGTGCCTACGTTGACATTCACAACTACGGGAGCCATGCTGAATGGCACTCCAAAGCTATCGACGACAGCGACTAAGACTTCGGCTGTGGGAACCTATCCCATCAAGGTGGAGAAAGGTACGGTAACAAACACCAATGTGACTTACGTCGATGGTACGCTGACGATTGAGAAGGCTCCGCTGACGATTGCTGCTGGTACTTATACCAAGAAGCAGGGTGAGGCGTTACCGGAGTTCACACTCAGCTACGAGGGCTTTAAGAACAACGAGACGAAGGCTGTGCTGACAAAGCAGACTACGGTTTCTTGTAGTGCAACTGAGACCAGCGCCCCAGGTGAGTACCCTGTAACTGTTTCTGGTGCCGAGGCGCAGAACTACGCCATCAGCTATACCAATGGCAAACTGATTGTCGTGGCTGCTGATGCTGTGATAGTGAAAGCAAAGAACTATACTCGTGAATATGGTGAAGCCAATCCCACTTTCGAATTCACTACAGAAGGCGCAGTGCTTGAGGGGACGCCTGAGATTATTTGTGAGGCCAAGGCCACTTCTCCCGTAGGAAACTACGACATCATCGTGAAGCAGGGGACGGTGACGAACTACAACGTGACCTACGTAAATGGTACGCTGACGATTGGGAAGGCTCCGCTGACCGTAAGTGTAGGTAATTACTCTCGCGAGCAGGGACAGGATAATCCTGACTTTGTCCTGACTTACCAAGGCTGGAAGAACAGCGAGAGTGAGAGCGTGTTGCTCACTAAACCTGTTGCCACGACCACTGCGACAAAAAATAGCGCAATGGGTGATTACCCCATCACCATAAGTGGTGGTCAGGCTCAGAACTATAAGTTTGAGTATGTAAATGGTGTGCTGACCGTAACGGCATCGACATTCATTAGCAGGATTCTTGCATCAGGCAAGCCCTTCGATGTCTTTACTCTGAGCGGTCAGAAGGTGCGCCGTCAAGCGACCACGCTGGAGGGCCTGCCCAAAGGCATCTACGTCATTGAAGGTCGCAAGGTGGCAATCAAGTAAATGCGGAGGCTCGTGGCTAAAACCACGGGCCTCGCTGTTTTGAGAAAAGGGCTGGTTATTTGGAAATAAGGGTGCCTTATTTTGATTAAAAGGCACGTTATGATGACTTTCGTGGAAGGTAGGGTTTGCTCCGTGGAAACTATTGGTTAGGACTATCCAAAGGTTGCCTTTGCTCCGTGCATCTCCTTTTCCTGATTTCAAATGCATCTGAACGAGTTTCAAATGCATCTGAACGTGTTTCAAATGCATCTGACATTGTCTTGCAATACAAAAAAATAAGGAATTCGAAAATGTCCCTCACGTACTCACATTCCTATCTCAAAGGCCTTTGTATAAAGGGCTTGAGGCAC
>JAEEGL014607822.1_pt1 | contig 20035 bp, 9 predicted proteins | sample 9134231 | NCBI WGS metagenome assembly JAEEGL01 (sample SAMN16246548, study PRJNA631951) | gut metagenome | biome: gut microbiome; feature: rumen; material: fiber-attached | host: Bos | place: Iran: Karaj | collected 2018-10
CCTTTGACAAGCTCGAATACAGAGAGTGAAGATGAATAGTATTCTTTTAGGGTGTCGTTGCGACGCAGCAAGCTGTCAACCATTGTGCGCAGGTAGTCGATGTCGAAAGGTTTATATATGTATAGGTCGGCACCTGCATTGATGGCAAAGATGCGTTGTTTGTCGTCGTGTATAGCCGACAGTATTATTACTGGTATATGGCGTGTGCTTTCGTTCTCTTTGATGCGTTTGCACAGTTCTATTCCATCGAAAGGTTTCATTACGATATCGGTAATGACAAGGGCTGTATTGGTGAGCGCTATCTGATCGAGAGCTGCCTGTGGGTTTGTTGTTGTGAGCAGGTTATAGCTGTCTGAGAGATAGTCGTGCAGGAACCATAGTATTTCCTCGTTGTCATCGACAACAACAACCGTTGGACGTGATGGGTCGATGTCGGTAGGATTAACCTCTTTTGTTGCAATGTCTTGTGTTACCAATGGTGAGAACACTGTTCTTGACTTTGCTGGTGGCGGTGCCATGATAGGACTTGGTGCACTTGTAGCCTCTTGTTGAGGAAGCAACACCGTAAAGCGTGTTGTCTTACCAAGAATGCTCTCTACATCAATCTTTCCTTTAAGCAGATGAACGAGTCCTTGACAGGTGGCTAATCCGATACCGTTTTGTACCTGTCCCTGAAGGGGCTGCTGCTCAAGGTTCTCTATTATCTCGTATCTGTTGAATACCTTGTGAAGGTCGGCTGGCTTTATTCCTTCGCCAGAGTTTTCAACACTGAATTCGAGTTGTGATTCGTTTACTTCGAGTTTTACATTTACGAATCCCTTTAATGGTGTGTATTTAAATGCGTTAGATACAAGATTGGTGATTATTGTTGTGAGGGCTGAACGGTCGGTATTCCAATCATGCAGTCCTTGGGTTTCTACGTTGAAATGGATGTTTTTCTGCTCTGCAAGCAGATGGAATGAATCGGTGATGTCGTGAGTTATCTCCATGACATCAACTGTTCCGATGTGTATGATGCGGTGTTCGGTATCTACACGACGAAACTCAATGAGTTCCTGAATGAGTTCGTTAAGACGGATAGAGTTACGCTGAATAAGCGATACATACTTCTTCACTATGCTGTCGGTGCGTTCGTAGTTCAGCAGACGCTGACAGGGACCGCCAATGAGGGTTAGCGGTGTGCAGAACTCATGACAGATATTAGTGAAGAAGCTGAGTTTTGATTCATACACTTCTTCCTTGCGTTTCTCTTCCATGTCGCTGATAAGCTGCTGTTCTCTTCGTTTCTGTCGTTGTGAATAGTTGTGAAGCAGAGCAGCTATTGCCGCCAGGAACAAAAGCCAATATAATATCTTAGCCCATACGGAAGCATACCACGGCGGAAGTATGCGGAATGGTTGTTCATAGATGTCGCTAAGGTATTTGCCTTTCTGATAGCGCACCTGAAGTGTGTAGTTTCCTGCCGATAGGTTTGTGAAGGCTATAGTACGGTTCTTACCATTGCTAATCCATTCATCGCCTACTTCCTTCAGTCGGTAGTAGTAGGTGTAGTCGCTTTCGTAGATATAGTCTAAGGCATTGAAGCTTACAGAGAAGAAGTTCTGATTGTGATCAAGGATGAACTCACCATCCTCCATAAGTGAGCCAATGCTGTATTCTTCGCCATTAACGGTTACACTAAAGAAACGAATATCTGGATTAAACGTTTTTTCCTTAGCCTGCTGCTTGGAAACGGTAAGCAGTTCGTTAGTGCTGCCAAAGAATTTTATGCCTGTCTTAGCGTCATAGAACGCTGCACGGTCGCAGTATTCCATAGCCTCGATACCATTGTCTGATGTGTAGTAGCTTGAAGCCCCTGTACGGGTGTTATAGAGTAGCAATCCGTGTGATGTAGAACACCATATATTTTGTCCTACGTGAAGAAGTGCACGAATAGCGCAGTTGCCAAGGTGAATTTCTTCGTTGATGTTCTTAACGTGGTTGTTGGCTGTATTGAGTTCCACCAGTCCTGTGGCTGTGCCACAGAACAGTTTCCCTGGTGCTGAGGCGTCAAGGGTAAGCACATCGTTGAGTGGTGAGTACGGGCGAGGGTCAAGCAGTATGTGCTTTGTCTTTCCTGTGCGGCGGTCTATCTTATAGATGCCATTCTCACGGTTTGCCACCCAGATATAGTTTCCTTGCTGCTTAACAGAACAGAACTGTGCCTTACCAGGAACAGAGCTGTCGTAAAGCATTTGTCTTGCGCTCTGTAATACAGGTGCATCGTCGCTGCCTGAAAGGGTTAGCTTATACACACCATAACCACCTGTAACAACCCATATCTCGTTTTTGTTTACTTCAACGATATCTATTATCAGTGACACCGACAGTATCTCAGGATGAGCCAAGGTGTGTATCTTATTGTCTCGGTATGAATAGTAGTTTAGCATGTTGCCGTCAGTACCTATCCAGAAGAGGTTTCTCTTGCTTGGTGCAAAGCAATATACCGTGGTGTGCAGCAAGCTGCTGTTCTCTGGGTTGAAATGTGTTACAGGCGATTGGCTACGTGTAGAATGATTTGCAGGAAGCAGCACAATACCATCGCCCTTGGTGCCAAGCCATATTCGTCCCTGACGGTCTTTATAGATAGCACGCAGCGGTTTGCGTATTCCCATGTTGTGTATTGGGAAATTAGAGAATGTGAAATCTTCTCGCATATAGCAGAACACACCATCGCCATCAGTGGCAATCCATATAATATCCTGTCGTTTATCTTTCTTTATGTCATAAACTCGCACAGAGAGTCCAAGGTCTATGGGTGTGAAATGGTCGGCTACCATAGGGTTGTATTTCATGCGAATCATTCCGTTGTCGTTGTAGCCAATAAGCAGGTCGTCGTCATCGCGAACAATACATGATATGGTGCCATGATGAAACACGTTGTCGGGGAATCGACACACGTATTGTGTTTTCATGGTTTTGATGTTTGTCTGATATAGAATAGCGTTTTCGGTAAGCTGAAATACTACATCGCCATCAATGCTTGTTCGTTGTACCGGCGACTGGTGTTTTATGGTTCTGTATATTTTTATCTTTACCTTACCATCGCTTTCGGTGGTTATGCGCCCTACTCTTGTGGTGTTTTTGGCAAAGATGAAAATATTGTGTTTGTCGTCAATATGTACACGTTGTATCTCTTTGTAGATAATGTTGTTAAGTTGCTGTTTACAAAAGTGTTTCTGCTGTTGGTTATAGTAATAGTAGCAGTTGTCGCCCTTGAAGGCAATTATTTCTCCAGAGGCAGAAACAGCCGATTTATATGAGCCGTTTATCTCCGGATGATACTCAATCACTCCGTTTGATGTGTCAAAGCGGTCTAAGCCTAAATTTGTGTGTACCCATAGCAGTCCGTTTCTTTCTTCGTGTATCTGCTCTATGCGGTTACCTGACAGCTGGTTCTTGCCGTTGTGTCCAGCTCCGAACGCTTTCACGTAGCTTCCGCTGAGCAGATTCAGTCCGTCGTAGGTGCCTGCCCACATGTATCCGTTGTGGTCTTGAAACAGGGATAACACAAACATACTTGATAGTCCTTTGTGACAATCAAATACACGTAGGTTGTCAGAAAACGATACTGTGCATATTAGCACCATATAAGCCAACAAAAAAGCTCTTTTCATCACTGGTTATATTTAGGTTTTATCTTCTTCTATCTTCTGAGCAAGTTGTGCTCGCGTTTTTTCTGGGTGTAAAAATACGCATTTTTCTTTGTTCACAAATAAATACTCAAATAATTCTTTGTTATTTTCGTGACAAAGTTGTATGATTTTGTGTCATAATATTATAAAGTTTTGCTGTAATGTGTTGTAAATCAATGCTATAGTTGTTTTGTTTAGTGATTACGTTTTTGTGCGTCAAGTCTTTCGCTCGTACTAATATGTCTAAAAAATGTACATACCTATTATATTACAATAACTACCTTTGCAACCGTGAAATTTAATTAGAAGAACCTAAAATCAAAATTAAAACGACAATTAAACAATGAAACTTTTCAAAAACTCAAAACTGCTGAGTAAGCTTTTCTTGTTTTTGGCGATTTTTTATGCCAGTGCAGCTTTCGCACAGAAATCTTCACGTATCGTTGGTATCGTGAAGGATGCTACAGGCGAGCCAGCTATTGGTGTAAATGTTGCTGTCAAGGGAACAAAACAGTTAGCCATTACCGATGCTGATGGTAACTATGTTATTAATGCCCCATCAAATGGTACATTGGTTTTCTCTTACATTGGTTTTAAGACTCAAGAGGTGAAAATCAATAACCGTGTAAACATTGATGTTACATTGGAAGAAGACAATGCTAAGATTGATGAGGTTGTTGTTGTTGGTTATGGTACTGCACGTAAAATCTCAACTATTGGTGCTCAATCAGGTGTGAAATTCACTAATGAGCTGAAACAGCCAGTAGCTACTCTTTCTTCAGTATTGGCTGGTCGTGTAGCTGGTGTCATCGGTTTGCAGCGTGATGGTCAGGCTGGTAACGACGAGAACACCCAGATATGGATTCGTGGTGTTTCCACGACAACATCAACAAAGCCATTGGTTTTGGTTGATGGTGTGGAACGTTCATGGACAAACATCGACCCAGAGGATATTGAGTCTTTCCAGGTGTTGAAAGATGCATCGGCAACAGCTGTCTATGGTGTGAAGGGTGCTAACGGTGTTATCCTTATCCAGACAAAGAAAGGTATTAAGGGTAAGCCAACTATCAAGTTTGAGGTAAACACTGGTATTACCAGCTTTACTAAGGTTCCTGAGTTGGCTGATGGTATCACCTACATGCAGATGGCCAACGAGGCATCAATGAATAGAAATGGTGTGCCTGTATATTCTCAGGATGTGATTGAGGCAACATATAATCAGTCAGACCCAATGCTTTATCCTAATGTGAACTGGTTGAAGGAGATTTTCAAGCCATGTGGTACCAACACACGTGCTAACCTTAATATGTATGGTGGTGGTGAGTTCTCTCAATACTATGTATCACTTGGTTACTACAATGAAGGTGGTCTGTATCGTATTAAGAACGATGAGCAATATAATGGTCGCATGGAGTTCAACCGTATGAACTATGTTTCTAATATCACCATGCAGCCAACAAAGACAACACAGGTTGACCTTGGTATCAAGGGTGAGATAGGCGACTATGACACCCCTTATGCTTCTGTTCGTGATGTCTTTGCAAATGTAATGATTGCCTATCCTACCCTCTTCCCTGTAACATACGATGATTACAAGACTCCATTCATTAAGAGTGGTGGTGGTGTGCGCAACCCTTATGCTATGATTCACCGTATGGGTACTAATAAGACAAGTACAACTGAAACACGTATCGACCTTACTGTAAAGCAGGATCTTGGTTTTATCCTGAAGGGTCTTGATACTCGTCTGTTGCTTGCATACGACTACTATTCAAGTAACTTCGTTTCACGTATCGGTAACAACCCTATCACCTATGCAGCTACTGGCCGTGATCCAGAAACTGGTGAATTGATTCTTGAACGTACTGACGACATGAACGGTTCTAACTCATGGAGCTATGGTAAGTCGGTATGGGCACACCGCCAGTATTATCTTGAGGCAGCATTGAACTACAACAATATCTTTGCTGACAAGCACCGTGTATCGGCAATGTTGCTTTATAATGTTACTGACTATTCTAATATTACTGCTGGAAGCCTATATCAGGGTATTCCGTATCGTAACTTAGGTGTAGCAGGACGTGCTACCTACTCTTTCGATGACCGTTACTTTGCAGAAGCAAACTTCGGATACAATGGTGCTGAGAACTTCGCTCCAGGTCATCGTTTCGGTTTCTTCCCTTCTTTCGGTCTTGCATGGGTTCCATCAAATGAAAAGTTCTTCCCAAAGAACGACATTCTGAACTTCTTCAAGATTCGTGCTTCATGGGGTCAGGCTGGTAACAGTATTCTTGACAATGCAAAGCGTGGTGAGAGCAGCTTGCGTTTCGTTTATCAGTCAACAGTAGATGGTGGTAGTGGTTATACTTTCGGTGACCAGCGCCAGAATAGTTTTGGCGGTACTTCTGTAGGTCGTCCTGGTGTTGATGTGACATGGGAAACATCAACAAAGAGCAACCTTGGTTTCGACATGAAACTTTTCAAGAGTGCTGTAGAACTTCAGATTGACTTGTTCAAGGAGCGTCGTGAGAACATCTTCCTTATGCGTCAGGGAGTACCTGATTTCATCGGTATTGTTACCTTGCCATACGGTAACCTTGGTATTGTAGAGAACCACGGTTATGAGGTTACTCTTGATGTAACCAAGAAGGTTGGTCAGGTAGATGTTATGTTCCGTGGCAACTACTCTTTCAACCGCAATAAGGTTATTGAGAACGATACCCCAAGTAAGCCTTATGAGTGGCAAGAGCCAAGAGGTCATTCGCTGAACACCTATATTGGTTATATCTGCGATGGTTTCTATACTGATGAAGAAATTACCAATCCTTCAGTGGCTAAGCTTAGAGGTGTGAATACTCAGGCTGGTGACTTGAAATATCGTGACTTGAACGGGGATGGCTTCATCGATGCATATGATCAGGCATATATCGGTAAGCCTACTGTTCCAGAGATTGTTTACGGTCTTGGTTTCACTCTCGGTTGGAAGGGAATCACCTTTGGTGCGTTCTTCCAGGGTGTGACAAATACAAATATCTGTGTAGGTGCATCTGCCTTCAAGCCTTTCAACGATGCATCAGCAAAGGGTAACCTGTATGCTAATATCGTAGAGCGCTGGAATCCACAGAATCCTTCACAGGATGCGTTGTGGCCACGTCTTGACTATGGTATGTCATCAAACCCAGAAAACTATGCAACTTCTACATTCTGGTTGCGTGATGCTTCATACCTTCGTTTGAAATCAATGGATCTTGCTTATACTTTCCCTAACGCATTCGTCAAGAAACTTGGTTTGAAGAATCTGCGTGTTTACGTTCAGGCATACAATGTTCTTACATTCACAAGCTTTGACATGTGGGATGTTGAGTTGGGCGCTGGTAATGGTGCTACTTATCCAAACATCCGTTCATATAACATCGGCTTTAACTTGTCATTCTAATAGCCGAGGTAAATGAATTTAATCATGAAAGAAGTAATGATAAGGACAAATAAGCGCATAGCGCTTTCAATCATTTAACAGAATATAATGGAAACAAGAAAAACAAATATTAGAAAGGCGTGGGAAAAGGCATTATGGCTTTTCTCTATGCTGCTGGTTCTTGGTAGCTGTTCTAATTTTGATTGGAATCAGAATCACGATACAACACTTACCGATTTCCAGATTACAACCACTGATGCTGATGTGGTTATAGCTGAGGATAAGAGCAATATTGGTGAAACAATGAGTTTCAAATGGTCAGCTTCACAAGCTGCCGACTACACAACAGTATTCTACAAGATATTGTTCTCTGCAAGTACTGATTTCTCAAATCCTGTTTATCAGGCAGAAACTGAGAAGTTGAGTACTGTGAACTCAACAGAGCTCACCAATAACGAGCTTAATATCATTGCAGAAAAGGCTGGTATTGCTCAGAGTGCAACAGGAAAGATTTACTGGACTGTTGTTGCCTCTAACGGTATTGTGAAGAAACAATGTGCTGATGTACGTTCTATCAATATCACTCGTCCTTCTGGCTATGCTTACAACCCAGAGAATATTCAGATTTCTGGTAAGGGTCTTGAGCGTGTAGGTATGAAGAAACTTGATGATGGTATTTTCGAAGCATACGTATATCTGCAGGATGGCGAATATGCATTCTATGAGAAGGGATCAAAGACAGACCGTCACTTCGGTTTCAGCAACACCACTCTTACAGAAGGTACTTCTTTCTCTGCTTTGAAGAGCAATAAGATGCATCATATCGTTATTGACTTCAACAACGCTACATCAACTATTACAGCTGTAAACGAAATGGCATTGTGGTATAGTGCTGCCAATGATGTTGTTGCTGTTATGAACGAAGCTGATGATCATTCTGCTAAGTGGAGTACTAATTATCTGTTCACACCACAGAGTAATGATTTCCGTTATAAGTTCCGTATGACAGAGGAACTTCCTGATGGAACTGTAAAGCAGAGCTTCTTTGGTTATACCAGCAAGAATGCTACAAACCAGAACGCTACAACAGCTGAGAAGTATTTCTATCTATTCAAGGAGAATGGAATGTCACAGTCAGACTACTGCTTTAAGTTCAACAACAGAGGTTTACATGCAGATAAGAATCTCTTGATTGAGGTTGATATGACTCCTGCAGCAACTAACTACACTCATAAAGTAACTGTTGTAGAATAACTTTAAGGATGTAAAAAAGGAAAAACATAAAAAATGAATAGTATGTTCACAAAAAATATTTTTAGAAAATGCAGTTTTGTTGCTATGACAGTAATGTTGTTTGTTGGCACAAGCTGTTCTGAAAGCTTCCTTGACAATAAACCTGATAATGTAGAGACAATGGAAGAGGTGTTCTCACACAGAAACAGAACTCTTTCGTTTCTCGCCAACGTGTACAGCTATATTCACATGCCTATAAACTGGAGTAATGGATGTATCTGGGCAGGAACATGTGATGAGATTGACGTAACATATACTGATTACGAGATTTCAAAGATCAACTTAGGTTTCCTTGCACCTGATAAAGAGTCTCAGCGCTTCGGTAACTATTGGGATGGAAACTATCAGGGAATACGTGCTGCAACTTATTACATGCAGCACGTAGATGAAAATCAGGAGATGACAGCCGCAGAAAAACTGAAAACCAAGACTGAGGCTCGTGCCCTTCGTGCATGGTATTATTTCCTCTTGGTACGTCAGTATGGACCTGTTGTCATTCTTGGCGACGATCTTATCCCTGCCGATGCTCCTGTTTCTGATATGCAGCTGTCACGAAGCACTATCAGCGAGTGTTTCAACTATATTGTTAAGGAATGCGATGAAGTTGTCAAGACAAAGGCACTTGCTGATTTCCGTGATAACAACATCGACTATGGACGCATGACTAATGCTACTATGCTGGCTTTGAAGGCTCGTGCCCTACTCTATGCAGCAAGTCCGCTTTACAATCGTGATAAGACTCTTGATTGTCTTAAGAACCTGAAGAACAACGATGGTACTTATCTTCTTGATTATACCAATGAAGGTGAGAAACAACGTTGGGAAGCAGCTGCAAAGGCAACAAAGGAACTTATGGAATTCACCCCAGATCTGAAGCTTTATGATACTGGCGATCCATATGAGTCGTATAAGGATTTGTTTATTAAGGATTGGAACTGCGAGGTTATCTGGGCTCGTCCTGCTGGTAACTTCTGGGAACAGGATAGAGCATGTTCTCCACGTACCTGCAATGGTTGGAGCGGATGGGGAGCTACTCAGGAAATGGTAGATGCTTACTTCACTAATACTGGTTATCCTGTATTGGAAGACGAGAATGGTAATCACTATTCTGAGGATGGTGTCTATAGCGAGGAAGGCTTCTCTACTGCTGCCGGCGACGATGGTCACACTCAGAAAGGTACATTCATGATGTATTGCAACCGTGAGCCACGTTTCTATGTGTCTATTGCTTTCGACAATATGAAATGGATTTCTAAGTTCAACGACGGAACAGTTCAGTTCTACTATGGCGGTAACTCAGGTCGTACAGCAAACGAAACACGTAACTACTCACAGACAGGCTATCTCTGTTGTAAGTATGTTCATCCTGAGTCAAACGTAGCAGTAGGTACTCTTATTGAGCATGCAGCTATCTTCTTCCGTTTGGGTGAGTTCTATCTTAACTATGCTGAGGCTCTTAACGAGATTAGCTATGAGCAGAACAAGGAAACTATTCTTTATTACATCAATGCCATTCGTAAGCGTGCTGGTATTCCTGGTTATGGCGAGGGCGATGGATTTGTTCCTGCTCCAAAGAATCAGGAAGAGATGCGTGAGGCTATCCGCAGAGAGCGCCGCGTAGAGTTGGGCTTCGAGGAAAATCGCTATTTCGATTGCTGCCGTTGGTGTGTGGCTCATAAGTATTTCAATGGTCCTAAGCATGGTATGAATGCTAATGATGCACGTGGAAAGAGTGTGTTCTATCAGCGCACAGTGTTCGAGACTCGCGTATTTAAGGACTATAATGCTTTCTGGCCTATTCCATTAAGCGAAATCTACAAGGATAAGAATCTTGTTCAGAATCCTATGTGGAGCAGTGTTAGCAGTGATAATATGGAGGAATGAGCCTCCACTATCCCCCTCCAAGCTTTTGCCGCATGGCAAAATGCAGAGGGGGCTAACTAACAGGAAGTTAGAATTCTAAAGATTTTATACTTTAATAACTAAAAATATAAAAACTATGATTTTATCTGTACTTCAAAAAAACATGAGAGCTATAGCACTCTCTTCTTGCGCACTTGCCGCAATGACTTGCTATGCACAGGACAATGTAACAACCATTGAATGTGAAAACCCTTCAGAGAAGAGTTATGTGGAGATTGACGAGAGAACAGGTTGCTCTGGTCAGAGTGGTCTTTGTTTCCACTCTTGGAAGGGTGGCTATGCCAACTATGAGTTTGAAGCTCCAAAAGCAGGTACTTACGACCTTACTATTTACTATGTTACTACAGAGGAACGTTGGTTCTCAGTTAAAGTAAACGACCAGGCTATGAAGGCTGTTTGCTGTAGCGAGACTACACCTAACTGGGATGGTGAGCCTGTTTTAGATGATGAAACAGGTGAGGTAATTACTCCTGGTGTTCTTTCTAAGACATTAAAGGTGTATATGCAAGAGGGCTCTAACATTATTCAGATGCAGGGTCTTTTTAAATATTATGCTAATGATGCAACAAACTTGGAAAAGCCTTACTCTCCTATTCTCGACAAGATAGAGATTAAGTATTCTGATACTCAGCTTGGTGAGGTTGCTGATGGTCCAGAGCAGATTTTAAGAGAGTGTGAGGATTATAGTTCTATCATTGGTTCTGCATTTACCAAGAACATGGGAGCTTTCTCAGGAGGAGCAGGTGTGAACCTTAATAAGGCAGATGGTGGTTTCACATATAATGTAAATGTTGCTACAGCTGGTGTTTACAAGCTTGATATCTACTATACTTATATGGCAGAGCGCTGGATTTCAGTAAAGGTTGGTGATACCAAACGTATGAATGTTCAGTTCAAAACTAAAACAGAAACATGGGAAGGAACTGGAACAAGTAAACCTGAAGAGTATCCTGCTTTTTTCCAGCGTAGTGTTCTTATTTGGTTAGAGGCTGGTGATAATGTGATTACATTCAGTTCTTACACAACTCCTGGTACAAACTATGCCGATTCTCCAAGTATGGATAAGTTCACTCTCGACCTTATTGAGTGTTCTGAGTTTGTTAAGCCAACTTACGATATTTTGGCAAAGAAAGTGTCATTGGCTGATATCGCTACATTTACCGCTAATGAGGAAATTGATGTTACCAAGTTGAATGATCATAACGAGCATACAGGTGTTACTCTTTCAGGCAAGACAGCTTTGACAGTTACAGCCGAGCTTCCTTATGCATTCAAGATTACTGGCTACTCTTATTCTACAAGTAATAACAATGAGGATTGGGCAGTAGAAATTTCTGCTGATGGTAACGACTGGTCTGAAATATCTGCAGGTAGTTCTAAGGAAGGTACAATCTATACTTATTCAATGTCAGAGCCTTCAGCTGCAGCAAAGTATGTTCGTGTTGTTGCTTCAGGAACAGAGAATGTTAACTTGAACGAAATTCAGTTGTATGGTAATCCATGCGTTTCTGAGACTCAGAACTTCCCAGAAGGTATTTTCAAGGCTGATTATATTACTCTTGACTATAATCATGAGGGTTTCCCAAGCTGGAACCAGAAGCCAGAAAATCTTTTTAATGATGTTCTCAATGATCTTTATGCTTTCTCAAAAGGATCTGAGGACGTATATGTTACAGTTTCATTAGATGATGTAAAAGCAACTTCATATATGATTGCTGTTTCTGAATTATGGCATCATCCAAAGAACTGGGAAATTTGGGGACATGATTGTGAATCAGACGAATGGGTTCTTCTTGATGAACAGGCAAATATAGAGTTTATTGCTGCTAGGGGTTCTACACTTTTCTTCCCTATTGCTGATCCAAAGACCTGCTATGAATACAAGATTGTGTTCAAGGACAAAGATGTTGAGCTTTCAAAGTGGCAGATGTTTACTGAGGAGCAGAGTGTTGTAACTGATATTTGCTCTATCAAGGCTGATGACCAGACAATGGTAGATATTGCAGTAAGCAATGGTAAGCTAACCCTTTCTTCTGATAAGGCAGCAAACTATAATGTTTATTCTTTGCAGGGCGTAAATGTTGCTACTGGTGTTGTTCAGGGAACATCTAATGTTTCTCTCCCAACAGGTATCTATCTTGTGAAGGTTGGTAATAAGGTTATTAAGGCTGCTGTAAAATAAGACCTCTCCCCCCTCCCTCCCCTGCACTTTTGCCGCAGGGCAAAATGTAGAGGGAGCCTCGCAAGCTCATATTATTTGAATAATCTGAATATTTTGTCCTGCGGCAAAAGCCTGAGAGGGTTGGGGGAGTTTTTTATTTGCAAAATATTTATAATAATATTATTTTTGCAGCATAATCATGAAATGCCAAATTACACTATGAACAAAAAAACAAAAAAAAGTATTATTAAAAGGATTTGTTTTTTCATTGTTTTGATAGCAATATCCTTAACCGTTGATGCCCAGCAGATGCTGGTTGGTTCTTTTAATATCAGATATAAAAACTCTGGTGACAGCATTAACGGTGAGGTATGGTCGAAACGATGTCAGGTGATGTGTGATCAGATAAACTTCCTTGCGCCCGAGATATGGGGCGCACAGGAAGTGCTGCACACACAATTACTCGATTTATTAAAAGGTCTCGATGGGTATGATTATATAGGTGTAGGTCGTGATGATGGAAAGACTGATGGCGAATATGCTGCTATATTCTATAAGAAAGACAAGTTACGCTTGCTTGATCAGGGACATTTCTGGTTGAATGAAACACCTGACAAACCTGTTAAGGGCTGGGATGCTGCTTGTGTGCGTATCTGCACATGGGGAAAGTTCCAGGCTAAGAAGCAAAAACCATTCTATTTCTTTAATCTACACATGGATCACGTTGGAATAATAGCTCGTAGAGAGGCTGCTAAGCTTGTTGTTGCCAAGATTAAGGAGGTTATTGCTGCCGACAAGAAGAGTAAGCAACCTTTAGTTATTCTCACAGGCGATTTCAATGTTGACCAGTACAACGAAATTTATAATATCTTCACTGAATCAGGTGTGCTGAAAGACAGTTATCATGCAGCACGTATTCGTTTTGCTGAGAATGGTACTTGTCACGGATTCAAGAGCGATAACTTTACAACAAGTCGTATAGACCATGTGTTTGTGTCGCCTTCTGCTGATGTTGAGGCTTATGGTGTTTTCACTGATAGCTATTGGACTCCAGACCCCTCGTCAATGGAAACAAAACAAGGCAAGGATATGCCTAAGGAAGTGTCGTTTAAACGATATATCCGTCGCCAGGCATCAGATCATTATCCGGTACTTGTAAAGATAAAAAGGTAAAAGAGTAAAAAAGGAAAAGAAATTAAAAGGTAAGAAATAAAAAAAATGCTGAAAATTAAACATCTAACAATTTGTTGTTGTCTATTCGTACTTGCAAATGGCAGTATGATTGCACAGAAAACTACACGTGCTGATTACAAGATTATTCCATCAGTAAAAAGCATACAGATGGATACCTCTAAGGTGTTTACACTTAAAGAGGGCATGACTGTTGCCTATGATGCCAATAATCAGGAAATGAAGCGCATTGCTGGCTTTCTGTGTCAATGGGTGGAACAGCAGACTGGTGTTAAACTTAATTCTACTACCTGCAAAAAGAATGCTGCTATTCAGCTGAATATTGCTACTCCTATTGGTAAGAAGAAATCAAAGGTGGCACTGACAAAGCAACAGGAAGAAGCCTATTCTATTACCATTAACAAGAAAGGTATTGATATTAGAGCCTATAAGCCTGTAGGGCTTTTCCGTGCTGCTGAAACATTGCGTAAGAGTATTTCTACATCTGCTCTTGTGTTGCCTTATGCGCAGATAAGTGATGAACCTCGTTTTGAATATCGTGGTTTGCACCTTGATTGCTCACGTCATTTCTTTACTGTTGATTTCATCAAGCAGTATCTTGATGTGATGGCTCTTCATGGCTGCAACCAGTTCCACTGGCACCTCACCGATAATCAGGGATGGCGCTTCGAGGTTAAAGCTTTGCCTGAGCTTGCTGTTAAGGGAAGTGTGAGAAAGCAGAGTATGATAGGAAGAAATTCTGGAATATATGACGGCACTCCTTATGGCGGTTACTATACTCAGGAAGAATGCAAAGAACTTGTTCGCTATGCTGCAGAGAGATATATCAATATAATTCCTGAGATAGACCTTCCTGGTCACTCACAGGCTGCTCTTCATGTGTATCCTAACCTTGGTTGCACTGGCGGTCCCTACCCAGTTGTAACTCATTGGGGTGGTTCACACGAGATATTCTGTGCAGGAAATCCTGAAACAATGAAATTCCTCAAGACAGTAATGAGTGAGCTGTGTGATGTATTCCCTTCAAAATACGTGCATATCGGTGGTGACGAGTGTCCAAAGGATCGCTGGAAGAAATGTCCTAAGTGTCAGGCAAAGATTAAGGAACTGGGATTGAAAAATGATGGTAAGCATAGTGTAGAAAACCAGTTGCAGACATGGATGAACCACGAGATAGAATCGTTCTTGGCAGAACGTGGTCGCAGCATCATTGGATGGGACGAGGTTCTTGAAGGCGGACTTACTGCTGATGGCCTTGTTATGTCGTGGCGAGGTGTAGAAGGTGGCGTTGAGGCTGCCAAACAGCATCATGGTGTCATCATGACTCCTACCTCACATTGCTATTTCGACTATTACCAGCTTAAGGATCGTGACAGACAGCCTGTAGCTCTTGGTAATTACTTGCCTTTGTCAAAGGTTTATTCTTTCGAACCATTACAGCCAAATGCTCTTAACGAAGAAGAACAGAAATTTATTCTTGGTGTGCAGGCAAACCTATGGACAGAATATGTGGGCTATCCTCAGCATGTTTACTATATGCTCTTGCCTCGTCTCGATGCTATCAGTGAGGTGCAATGGTGCCAGCCTGAGCAGAAAGACTTCGAGAGTTTCAAGAAGCGTATGCCAAATATGAAACGTCTGTATGATAAGTTGGGAATAAACTATTGTAGAGATTCCGAATAATTAGAGATTAAACAACTAATAAGCAATAATTAAAAACAGAATTATGTATCGTAAACTATTCTTTGCAATGATGTTGGCGGTATTATCCCTCAACACTTATGCCCAGAAAAACTGGACAGACTACAAGCGCTATGAAAAAGCAAATGTTGCTGACAAGCAGTTGCCACAGAGCCAAAGAAAAGTGGTGTTCATGGGAAACAGCATTACTGATAACTGGTATTCTATGCATACCGATTTCTTTAAGAGCAATGGATATATAGGTCGTGGTATTAGTGGTCAGACAAGTCACCAGATGCTTGTTCGTTTCCACGAGGATGTTGTGAACCTGCATCCAAAGGCTGTTGTCATCAATAGCGGTACTAACGATATTGCAGAGAACAACCACGATTATGTAGAAGATCGTACTTATGAGAATATCATTGCTATGGTTGAGATTGCTCAGGCAAACAAGATCAAGGTTATCCTTACAACCATAACCCCATGTGATAAATATCGCTGGCGTCCACAGCTTACTGATGTAGTGGCAAAGATTAAGCACCTTAATGACAGACTGCGTGCTTATGCCAAGACTCACAAGTGCCTCTTTGTTGACTACTGGTCAGCTATGGCAGGTGAGAATGGTGGTATGCTTCCTGGTATCTCAAGCGATGGCTGCCACCCTACTTTAGAGGGATATGCTATCATGGAACCAATGATTAAAGCTGCTATAGAGAAAGCGACAAAATAGAAGATTGAAATGAACTTATTTATCAGAAAGATATATCAGAGATCGTTGCCAATTGCAATTGGTCTCATGATTCCTATGTGCATGTTGGCAAAGACAACACGTGTTACTTCGCCTAACGGAAAACTCGTTGTTGTGCTCAACACCGCAAAGGGCAACATTGGCTATCAGGTGCTGCAAAACAATAAGCTTGTTTATACCCTTGATAGCATTAGTATGACTATTGACGGACGCAACATCTCTGTTGCAAATCCTAAGGTAGGAAAGGTGGTAAAAGTAAGCAATACCATCCGCCCTACTGTTCCTCTGAAATTTTCAACTATCAACGATTGTTATAACCAAGTCATCGTCTCTTTTGGAAACCATCAGTTGGAGTTGCGAGTGATGAACAATGCCGTAGCTTATCGTTTTTTAAGTAACCAACACAATAAATATATAGAGGTCTTTGATGACCATTTCGTGCTACGTGCAGCCAATAATTTTACTGTTCATCGTCAAACATCACCCGACAACTTTAACACAAGTTACGAAGAGAAGTATGTGCATAGCAATATCAACGAATGGGCGCAGTCTAACCGACGTGTGTCGACAAGTCCGCTATTGCTTTCTCGTGATGATGACACACAGTTGCTGATTGGCGAAAGTGATGTCGATGACTATCCACACCAGTTCCTTCTTCCACGTAATGGAGCTATTGTTCCCACTTATCCAAAGATGCCATTGAAATGGGAACCTTCTGGCGATCGTGGTGAGAAAATCACAAAAGAAGCTGCTTTCATTGCTAAGAAAGAGGGAAAGTGCACATTCCCTTGGCGCTGGGTGGTTGTTACCGACTCAAAGGGACTTATCGAACAGACTGTTCCTGTGCAGCTTGCACGTAAGTCGGTGTTGAATGATGTCAGCTGGATTCGTCCTGGAAAGGTAAGCTGGGAATGGTGGAACGGCAGTTCGCCTTATGGTCCCGATGTAAACTTCAAGATAGGATGTAACTACGATACATACGCTTACTATGCTGATTTTGCAGCTAAGTATGGTATTCAGTATATCCTGCTTGATGAGGGTTGGGCTACCAGCACCCGTGATCCATTCAACGCCAACGACCAGATGCGTCTTAAAGAGCTTATCTCTTACTGTAAGAGCAAGGGCGTAGGTATCTTTCTGTGGCTGTCATGGCTTACAGTAGAACAGCACTTCGACCTCTTTAAGAAATATGCCGAATGGGGCATCGAAGGTGTTAAGATTGACTTTATGGATCATGCCGACCAGTGGATGACTAACTACTACAAGCGTGTTGCTAAGGAAGCAGCTAAATATCATCTTATGGTTGATTTCCACGGAGCATTCACTCCTGCAGGCTTGGAGTACGAATATCCTAACGTAATGTCATACGAAGGAGTTCTTGGACTCGAGCAGATGGAAAACTGTAAGCCTGAGAACACTCTCTATCTCCCATTCATTCGCAATGCTGTTGGAGCTGCCGACTTCACTCCAGGTGGTATGATTAATATGCAGCCCGATCGTTATCGTGGCTGTCGTCCTAACTCTGCAGCCTTGGGTACTCGTGCTTTCCAGATGGCACTCTATGTGGTGTTGGAGAGTGGTATTCAGATGCTTGCTGATAGTCCTACTCGCTATTATCAGGAAGACGATTGCACCAGCTATATTGCCAGCGTACCAACAACATGGGATGAGACTCGTGCCATCGCTGCTTGTGCAGGTAAATATCTTATTGTAGCACGTAGAAAAGGTAACGAGTGGTTTATCGGTGGTATCTGTGATGGCGAGAAAGACCAACGCACTTTCCAAGTACCTCTCGACTTCCTGAAGGGCAACTATGACCTTACTGCCTACCAAGACGGAGTAAACGCTAATTATCAAGCCATGCACTACAATAAGACTTCAAAGACAGTATCAGGAAAAGATGTGCTGAACATCACCATGATGCGAAATGGAGGTTTTGCTGCAAGGCTCACACCAAAGAAGTAGTTTTTTTAGGGTAATATATAATAATGGATTCAATTAATAATCGCCAGTAAACACAACGTTAATTTAGGTAGAATCCCTCCTATCTCCTCCCCTTAGGGCGGACGGGAGGGATTTTCGTTTTATTGAAATGTTGAAAGAATGAAAAGATAGAGGTGTATCTTACCTTACACTTCCCACAAACATGATAACTCCAGTAGATGCCTCTGTAATTAGATATACAAATGGGCGATCAGCATGGAATGTGGCTTTTCTCTTTTCCTCTGGTAGTGAAGTGGTAAAATTCATTTCTGCTACTGTTACGGCAGCAGCCTCAGACCCCTCTTCGTTAACCTTTATAGCTGCTTTCTGTCGCATCTTGTTGATATATAAATTTCCTTCGTTACACATATTAGGAATCTCTGATACATTCTGATCAAAAGCCTCTTTGATCCCCAATTTTTTCATTATACCAATTAAATTGCCTTCAAGGTCATCGGTATCTGTGGTTGTTTCAAATCGTGGTATCTTTAAGTCAACTTCGTATGAGTGCATCTTGAAATAAACATCTTTTTGAAAGTTGCTTTTAGCTAAACTTGTGATTACATCGTTTGTAGTCTTTCCTTCGTTAGGCAACAGAACAGTCATGTTCCACAAACCATTTCCGTATGGAATGCTTACAGCAGAGAAGATGTCGTTCTTCATGTAGTAGATAAGTACATTTTGATGCATCAGTGGCAGTTGGGTGTTGCCGTTATAGCCATAGAACGTTTCTGTTTTTGTCATCTTAGGGTCAAACTTTGAAGCCCAGTCTGCTTTGAAATAAATAGCATTAAGCAGATAACTAATGGCACCACCTTCTATTCTGTCAAGTATCTTGTCTATCATACCATTGGTTTGGTTGTTAGCCCATGAATTTATTGTTGCAAGGGTTGTGGGCGAATCAAAGTTCAGGTTCTCAGCTTTAGCATTATAGTATTGTAGCATATCCTGCTGATACTGTGGCTTTAGTGTTGCAAGATTCTTGTTGACAAAGATAGCGTTAGCAATGTTTAGTGTTACTTTATCATCTGTCTTTGGTAAGCCATCAATCAGCTTTTTGCAGTAGTTATTTATAGCTTGAATACCACCCTGATGAAATCCTAATGTCTGTTCTATCTCTTGTTCTGTTTGCCCTGTAGCAGCAGAGTTAACCATACCTAAAACGTAGGTGATGCTTAGAGGAGAATAAATGAAGCTTTTACCGCTGTTATCAGCATCGTTTACTGTTTTCAGGAAGTTTAGAGCAAAATTGTTGTTATCGGTTGCAAACTGCCGTTCTTCTGTTGTCAGTTCAATTGGCTGTCTGGTTGTTGGCAGCAGGTTAATTGTTTTTGGTTCTGGACAGACAATAGTCTCGTCTTTAGACTCAGAGCACGAAACTATCGTGCAACCCATGGCAACAAGTGCCACCATCAATAGATTCTTTTTCATATTCATTAGTTTTTTGTTAATGCCACAATATAGTTTTAGGCTACTTGCGTTTTATATTATTTAAATGCAGCTATATGCTAAATCTTGCACGCCCCCCCTTAATTTTTTACTCTGCAAAGATAATACAGATATTTGCTGTTGCCTAATAAAAAGGATTGTTTGTTGGCATTTGTCCAGAAAGTGGTATTACTACCATATACCAATCATGCAATTATACAATTATACATTTATACAATTATACATTTGCTGCTGCACCCCTATTTCATTTTCCCAGTTAGAGAAAAATTTTTGCCTGCCTGGAAAGTTGGAAAAAGCAATTATTTGTATAATGTATAATTGTATAATTGTATAATCGTGTTTTTTTAGTTTATGAGTTTGTAGTTTAGTTTATAAGTTTGTGAATTCTTGAGTTAGAACTTAAAAAATAATAACTAATAAACTACTTATTTATAACTTCTAACTACTAACTTCTAACTACTAACTTCTAACTACTAACTTCTAACTACTAACTTCAAACTACTAACTTCAAACTACTA
>JAEEGL010367279.1_pt1 | contig 20034 bp, 14 predicted proteins | sample 9134231 | NCBI WGS metagenome assembly JAEEGL01 (sample SAMN16246548, study PRJNA631951) | gut metagenome | biome: gut microbiome; feature: rumen; material: fiber-attached | host: Bos | place: Iran: Karaj | collected 2018-10
ACTGCTTTCTCCAACATGCCCGGAAATATGGTGTGCATGTCGTCACCAACCACCCCATCACCCGGATGGCAGACCTGGACGGATATGACTTCAAAGTCATGACCACGGGAGGAATGCCCCGCAACGGAACCATGGACTGGCTCCGAGAAACGGGTCACGAGATGGAGCCACCCGTACCATCGCTGTTCTCCCTCAGCATAGAAGATCCTGCGTTGAAAGAATTGATGGGTGCGGTGGCCGACCAAGCCATCGTGCAACTGCCCGGAACGAAAATTCGAACACAAGGACCGCTTCTGGTCACCCATTGGGGACTGAGCGGGCCCGCCATTCTGAAACTGTCGAGCCATGCCGCCCGCATCCTGCATGACCAAAGCTACAAGACGACCTTGTTGGTGAACTGGACCGGACTGCCCGAATCGGAGGTAAGAGACACCATCATGGACATGACCATCCTCCATCGGTTGAAGCAATTGTCGAGTATCGCGCCCTTCGGACTGACACACCGCCTGTGGCAATACATCCTCAGCAAGAGTCTGGCTGAGAAAAGCACGATGCGGTGGACCGACCTTGGAAAGAAAGACCTCAACCGACTGATCAACACGCTGATCGGCGACAGTGTTAGCATCACCGGCCGGGCACCTTTTCATGACGAGTTCGTCACGTGTGGCGGAGTCTCACTGAAAAGCATCCTTCCCACTACTCTGGAGAGCCGTTCCTGTCCAGGACTGTATTTTGCCGGTGAGGTGCTCGACATCGACGGCATCACCGGCGGTTTCAATTTCCAGGCCGCCTGGACCACAGCATATACGGTCGCCAAGAGCATCGCTGCCAAAAAGGAGGCCCTTACGTAATCATATAGGTGAGGGGGAAATACAAAAGACGCCACAATGTGACGTCTCTACACTTGCTTACTGGGAACTCAAAATGTTATCCCCTCACCCTGTCGGACGGATGAGGGGATAACGCTTAATTGGCGTCACCCACGATGACGACAGCGCCGTTCTCGGGGATGGTCACATTGACTTTCGCATGCTTTCCCTTGAGGATCTTTGTGCTGCCCACCAATTCTTTGTCATCCTGGTAAGCGGTGAGGATGGCATTCTTGGCAAACATGGGCAATTGGATGGTGGTCTTCAGTGGAGCGGCCTCAGCATTGATGCCTGCCAGATACCATTTGTTACCACAACGACGGGCCATGATGACATATCGGCCAGGGTATCCGTCGATGAAACGGGTCTCATCCCATGTCGTGGGCACCTCCTTCATGAACGACACCGCCCACTCAGGAGCATCAGTCAGGTTGTTGGGTGCCAAGGCGAAATGCTGCACACTGCTTTGGAACAGCACTGCTGTGGCGAGGGCAAAGACATCACTCGTGCGACGGATCGTACCCGATTTGTTGTCGGCATTGTATCGTTTGTTGAGCGTAGAACCACCGAAATCCATCGAACCGACGGCATTGCGCACCAAGGGATGGATGGCGGCATTGCGTGCCTCCGCATCACAGGCTCCCTGTCCGAAATGCAGGTTCTCACTGGCCAGCACAGCCTCTGAGGCAACATAGTTGGGGAACATCCTCTCCCACCCTCTCGGCAAGGTGCATCCATGGAAGATGACCTGCAAGCCAAAATCATTGGCGTCGGTGAGGATATCCTCATAGAGTTGCATCATCTGCTGCTTGTCGCTGCCGAAGAAATCGACCTTGATGCCGAGAATGCCTGTCTCCTGCATCCAGCGCATCTCCTTGCGCCTGGGTCCAGACTTATCCATCTTGTCGCGCGGACTCTGCGGGGCATCGTTCCAAGAGCCATTGGAATTGTACCACAAGAACAGGCCCACACCTTTTTCCCGGCCATAACGTGCGAGTTCCGCCATCCGCTCATAACCGATCTGCTTATCCCAGAGGGCATCGACGAGTACGGAGCGGTAGCCCATGGCGGCAGAGAAATCAATATAGCGTTTCTGCTCATCGAAATTGCAACTGCCGTCCATTCCGATGATCCACGACCAGGAACCTTTGCCGTAAGCGTATTCACGGGAGGCCTTATATTTGGGCTTCACGAGGTCGGTGGCCACGGTGGACTCCGCCACGGGAGCCAGTGTCTCACCAAGGGTGATGGTGCGCCAAGGGGTCGTGAAGGGCAGGCTGACAGAGGGTGTCGTGGAACCGATGCCATTCATTTCTCCAGCCTGTGGGAAACCGATGCAGTAACGGTTGCCCTGTTCATTGAGCAAGCGGCATCCCACATAACTGCCGTCGGTGCCTGTCTCGCTGATCAACACCCATCCACCGTTTCCGCTGTTGACCTTAAACAGGCAGGGGAAGGAATAGCCCTCGCCCCAACCGTTCTTGCCCATCTGCTCATCGAGGGTATAGGAAGTCTCGTAGCTCGGCGATGTACGTGCAAATCCGCCCATCGGCTTCGACATGGGACAGAGGAAGGTGGTGGAACCCTCAGGCAGGACGAACCCGCTGTTCTCGGCTTTGATGACAGCGGCAAAGGTATTGCGCACGGGATAAATCTTGTAGCTGTAAGCCACATCGCGGTTGCTGACACGGAAGATGATGTCCATCACCCGCCGGCCTCCTTTCTCAAACTGGCAGACAGCCTCCGTGGCCTCATAGTTGACGTGGCTTTGCTTGATGGTCTTCAAGTCATAGGCATCCTTCACGGTCTTGGTTTCACAGGTTTTCAGTTCAAGGCCCTCGGTCAGGTCGATGCAGTCAAGTTTCACACCCAACGGGGAGGACTCGATGAAGGTGGCATTGCCGAGCGTGACACGATAGTGGGGTTTCCCTCCCTCGTCGTTCACCACGACACTGATTTTGCCATCAGGACTATTGAAAACTTTTTCCGCTGCTTTGGCGGAGGACAGGCCACCCACGAAGAGCAGCATCAGGACTAAAACTTTCTGAATTCTCATATTTCTAAAAATCATATTAAGCTAAGGTGACCAACAGAATTGGAGACTGGGTGCAAAGTTAGCATTTTGGCGGCACATAGCCCACATGATTTGTAACACATTATATGGCAAAAGTATCATGTCTTATTCCCCATAATGTTTACTCTTTTGTCTTTGTCATTTCTGAATAGAGATTAAAAAGAGCGGCGACACACTCCGATTCGGATATCTTCGTCGGGAAACCATAGGCAGCCATCACGGCACGGTCGTTCTCACGATGAGCTTGCAATAAGTCATATGGCATCAAATTGGGATCGTAGAGATCTGCCAAACTGCTGTCAGGATATTTCGCACGCGAATCGATAATGGATTGTGCTGTCTGCTCGATTTTCGCTTTTTGCTCATCGGTAGGTGTTGGCCATGGGAAGTTATTGTAAACAATGTCTTTGCTATAACGATAATCGCTCTTCAACCGACCGCATACTGCCCGCATCCATGCCATGTGTACATTCGACTCCAACACACCGAAGTGGTATAATGTAGCATCGGGGATAATGAAGACCAGGTTGCTAGCTAAAACATCAGGCGACATGAAACCCATCGGTACATATCGGCGACGTTCAGATGATACACTTGGAACGATGATGAAATTGCTTTTTGGCATATTCTCTACATGGAAACGTGTAGGTCGGTCAGCGAGTTTCCTTGTTCCTGCACTCTTGCTTTCCAACCTCAGTTGTCTTACCGCCTCGATACGTTTTACGCAATGAGGCATTTGTCTCAGTTCACCTGGAGTACAATCCCCTAACCACAGGCAATATCTTGGTTTCTGGTGAATGAATTCGATTGAACCGTACCACGGCTTAAAGTAATTGATGGATTTCGGTTCCATTTTTATGAAATCGTCCATCTCATTCTTTTCAAAGAGATAATTGCCGCCATCAATAGGTTTGTTGCCAATTCCTATTTCCGGAACTTCCGCAATAGGATGCTGACGACTATAAATGAACACGTTGGGCGCATCGGACAAATAAGCGTTTATGTTATTCACATGTAATACTGTGCCGTTGTCATATATCTTTTTTTGTTTGGCATCACAGTAGCTGAACCCTACAACAATCACATGCACATGTGCCATCAGAGATGCTTCGCTATCCCATCTAAAAGTACGGTGCGCAAAGTTGATGTGGATACCCTCTTTGTAAAGCGGTGCCCACAAATTGGCCACTTGTTCACCCTGACATATAGAGTTGGTAGAAACAAGTGCAGCATGGATGTTTGTACCTTTCATCATTTCCGCACATTTTTTGTACCAAGCAGATACATAGTCCAAATTTCCAACGTTTTTCCACTTTGGACCAAATATATGAATAATATCCTCTGCTTGCTGTTCGCTTTTCATCCTTGCTCCCACAAACGGCGGGTTGCCCATGATATAATCGAAATGGACGTGATGTGTTTCAAGGGGCTTGGGTGAATGGTGCAATTCCATATTTTTGGTAAATAGCTCGATGCCGTCGTATCGGACAATCGGCTCTTGTGCCATCTCAGTGGGTTGCTCCTCCTCTAACGGGTAGATGATCGTTTTGTTGGCCACGATAGTAGGCATATCCTGACTGACAGGCCACTCATCCCATGCCATCCTCAGTGCGTTACCCTCACGGATGTTGGTGTAGGTCTTCAGTGGCAGGAAATCCATGTCTTGATGGATGATTTGTTCTGTCTCCGCCAGCATCTGGGCCTCAGAGATCCAAAGGGCGGTGGTGGCCACGGTGACGGCGAAGTCGTTGATCTCGATACCATAGAACTGCTGTATGCTGACCTTAATGATAAACTCCCCCATCACCACCTGATTGCCATACAATTCCTTGATGGCCTTGTTTTCCATTCGCCGGAGTGACAGGTATGTTTCCGTAAGGAAATTGCCTGAACCGCATGCAGGGTCAAGGAATTTCAGTGATGCCAGTTTATCTTGGAATGCCAATAGTTTCTTGTGCCTGGTTTTCAGAACCTGTTCCTCCATGATGGTCCCAAACTCCTCGTTGAAGTCATCAAGGAACAATGGATCTATCACTTTGTGGATATTCTCGATAGACGTGTAATGCATCCCGCCAGAGCGACGGGTTTCAGGATTGAGCGTACTCTCGAATACGGCTCCGAAAATAGTAGGCGAGATCATGCTCCAGTCGAAGTCCATAGAGGCATTTCTCAACAGCAGCCTACGTATTTCTTCTGTGAAGCGAGGTATCTCTATTTCTTCTTCAAACAGACCTCCGTTGGCGTAGGGGAAGGCGGCGAGGTCTTCACGCAAATATGGATCGCGGTCCTCGGGCTTGGTGTTGAGTACATGGAAAAGCCTTATCAGTTCCGCCCTCATGGTTTCCACATCAAACTGCGCCAAATAGTCATGGAACATGTCATGTTTGCCGAAAATACCAGCATCCTCCGCATAAAGGCAGAACACCAATCGCACGCACAAGATATTGAGCGACCGCATGGTGGAAGGCTTTGTGGGGTCAATGTATTGCTTGATAAGCGCATCATAGAGTTTGCCCACAATTTCGCCGGCTTTCATCGACACCTCCATCTCCTTCTGCAGGTGTTCGTTGCCCTGCTCCACCAAGAATTGCAAGCGGTAGTACTCCTTGCCGAGATCCTTCAACATGATGATGTATGGCTCACCATTTGGGTTCTCCATGTCATGGACTGCAAACTCTTTGAAGTTGCAGATCACTATCCATCGCGGACGTTGCGAGTATGGCAATGCGGCCGAATAGCGCTGTGCCTGTTGGAAGGGCGTTAGCAATGTTCCATCGCTCTGTCGTATGGGCTTGTTGATGTCCTTATCGATGCTCTTCTGTTCAATCATCACATGGGTCGATGGAATTAGTACATCGATGAACGAGGTGTGGTCTAGTTGGGCCTGCTGCTCGAAAGTAATGAAGGTGGAAGGAGTATCCACGCCATAAACCTGTGTCACGAGTTCAGTCCAGAACACCTGGCTTTCTCCTTTCTCGTATCCTTTTCCCTCCCACCGCTTTGCAAACTCTGCAGCGGCTGTCGCTTGTCTTTGATTTGCCATATTATTGTTTTCGGCAAAGATACGAATTATTTTTCAAACAACAATTTCCAATAACAATAGTTCGGTAAATTCGTCGAGAAAATCGAAATGCTGGACTCGCACGCGCCATTTACAGACTTGAAGGAGCGCATGGCGGACAAAATTGCCGCACACGATAGTTCGCCATCAAATAACTAAAAATAAATGTTAAAAACATGGTGTTTTGCGAAAAAACATCAACTAAAATTTTAGATAACTAAAAGATTAGTTTTATATTTGCGACATCAAAACGACTATCCGATATGAAAAGAGACAATAACAAAACCCTTACTCGTGCAGAAATGCAAGTAATGGATATCCTATGGAGCATGGGAAAGGCAGCCGACGTGCATGAGGTTGTGGAGCGTTATGAAGAGCCCCATCCAGCCTATACCACCGTTTCCACCTATATGAAAATCCTGTCAACTAAAGGTTTCGTAGATTTCAAAAAAGGCAACGGCAAACAGTACCTTTATTTCCCCGTCATTTCACGTGCGGAATACACCAGCAGGGTGATGCGCGACGTGAAAGACCATTTCTTTGGCGGCAGCGCCACGTCGCTGCTGCGCTTCTTCGTCGAGAACGAACAGATTGACGAGGAAGAGATCCGTGAACTGCTCGAACTTGTCAACCGCTAATAATCAAGTGCCATGGGCGTACTCACTTTATATGCCATCATATCGGCTCTATGCTTGGCCGTACTATACCTACCTTACACGCTGTTGCTCAGAAGGGAGACTTTCTTTACCTTCAACCGCTGCGGACTGCTGCTGATCATCGGTGTGTCGCTGTTGGTGCCCTGTCTGAACATACCCCTGTGGGACTTCACCATGCAGGATTTTCTTGAACAGCAACGCCAAGCCATCGTCGAGGTAGGTATGCCGGTAGCCATCACAAGCGAGGCACTCGCCACCACCGCCCAGGAGGCGACGGGAAGTTCGGCATTCGACTGGGTCCACCTGCTCGTCTATGCCTATTTGGCTGGATTCCTGATCTTTCTGGTGCTGAAGGTCCGTCAACTCTACCGACTCCTACGGTTCATCCCCAGCGGATGCCTGTGGACCGACAAGCGCGACGGTGCCACCATCTATTGCCATGCCGGCGAGGTGGGTGCCTTCAGTTGGATGCATAGCATCGTGGTTGGCGAGGCCGACAGCGCCCCTGACTCTCCTGTGATGCTTCACGAACTGGCCCATGTGCGCCACGGACACTCCTGGGATGCTCTGCTTGTCGCCATGGTGGAAGTTTTGCAGTGGTTCAACCCCTGCATCTGGATGCTTGACATCTCCCTCAGGGAGATTCATGAATATGAGGCCGACGATGCCGTACTGCGCAGAGGCATCACAGCCCGCAACTATCAATTATTATTAATCAAGAACGCCGTGCGTGGAAGCCGCTACGCTTTTGCGAATGCCTTCAACCACAGCCTTCTCAAAAAACGAATTACCATGATGATGAAAAAGAAATCCAGCAAATGGGCACGCGCAAGGCTGCTCTATATCGTGCCCCTGACCATGATTGTGCTTGGTGCTTTCGCCAGCCACAAGTTTGTCTCCCAGACTACACCTCTCAGCAATGGAATATCCGAATCAGCCTTCAAACAAATCTCCACAGCCCTTCTCCAGGAAAAGGAGACGGTTGACCCCACCCTATTGGAAGAGACCTCGCAAGAACCGATGACGGAGGTCATGGAAAGCGAAGAGGCCTCCACAGAAGATGCCATGGTAGAGGAATCTGTCGGCGACACCATACAGGGCAAGACCATCGACGGCTTGAAGGTGTTTGACGTGGCTGACGAGATGCCCGAATTTCCCGGAGGAGTGAACGCTTTGATGAACTATCTCACAAGAAATGTGCACTATCCTGCCATCGCTATCGAAAATGGCATAGAAGGACGCTATATCGTACGCTTCTGCGTCACCACGAAGGGAAAAATCGCCAACATCGAGATTGTTGGCAAACCTGAAGGCGAGGCCTTGAGTGATATCATCGTCGTCGGATACAAGAATGCGGAAGACTCCATTGCCACGACCAAACGCGTCAATGCGGCGAAAGGACGGGAAGCACTGGAGAAGGAGGCCATCCGTGTGGTGGAGGATATGCCCGACTGGAAACCCGGAATGGTGAAAGGCGAAGCCGTCAATTGCCTCTTCGCGCTCCCCATCACATTCCGTTTGCAATAGTGGATAAGAATTTCCCCTCTCCCCCTCTTCAGAGAGGTCAGAGAGGGGAAATTCTGTTTTAAGAAAGACGGGCTACACTGTCATTTCATCCGTTCCAATAAGTTTGCCAACCTATCGAGATCGCGTGGATCGGCATTCACGTCGAGGATGGTTCCATCGCGGTCAATGAGCTTATAGGTTGGGAATGCGGTGACACCGAGGAAGTGCTCCACGGCGTTCTGCTGGTCGGCGGGCAGGTTGTAGTGAACCACGTTGTCGCCCATGATATTGTATTCCTTGATGATGTTCTTCCATGCCTCGTCGTTGCTGCGGTTGGCCAGGTAGAGAAACACCATATCGTAGTCCTTCAACCGTTCGTATTCCTCAGTGGAGTGAGAGAGAGCCTCCTTGCATGGACCGCACCAGACTCCCCAGATATCGAGCAGGATGATTTTTCCTTTGTAGGGTTCGATAATCTTGCGGAGGATCTTTTCTCCATCGCTCATATTGGCCACATCCTCATTGCTTTTCAGGCTCTGATCCTTCGAGATATCGCGTTGGGTGATGGCCAGGTATTTGTCGTTGAGGTCTTTGACTATGGTGAGAGCGGCGGGCATCTTGATGTTCTGCTCTGCAAAAGCGATAAGCTCTGGCTCCACAGGCTGTCGCACAGCATCGATCTGCTGATAGAAACGCTGTGCAAGAACGATGTCGCGCAAGTCCGGATCACAACCAATGGAATCGACCACATCCAGTACTTGCTGGAAACTGTTGGCGTTCAGCAGCGACATATTCTTTTGCATTAGATTGTTCAGCGTGGCGACCAGTTCCGTGTTGTTGAAATCGTTGACAATCTTCTGTTTCTCCTCAATCGCCTCGACAGCCATGATGTCGGCTTCTATCTGTTTCACCCGCTCAGGATACTCGTCCAGGGCGGCCCTCTCTTCTGCCGTCAATGTCACCTTCCCCTCTCGTTCAAAACGTTTGAACAGATCTGTGAAACTCTCTTGTTTCCTTGTCATCGTGATCTGCGAGAGGAAATCGTTGTTCATCGTCGTGAAGTCGCGATAGAGCGTGTAAGGTTTGGGGGCTTTGCGCCAGAACTCACGTCCCACATAGTCCATGTATTCCTGAGGCACAATGCGGTCTTTGGCGGAGAAACGAGCCTGCATCATGTTGCGGCCCTGCAACATGCGATAATAGTCGGCCACATAGTCGATATATCGTTGCGACAGTGTGGGATGACTTTGCTGTAAGGCATGATGTTCTTCCATCTGCACCCGACGGGCGCTGTCAGCCTGTGCCCAGTATGCCATGAGATCTACGTCGCTACGATCATAAGGAATTGATGCCTCCTCACGGGAACGGGGATGTGCCAGCAATTCATTCTGTACCCGCACGTCATCGCCCATCCAGAGTTTCTGTCCCGTTTTGAAGTCGTGGAGGAAGAAGTAGGTCTTACCTGATTCGAAGAAGGCGTTGACGTAGGAACGCCCCCAGTCCAGGAAGACTTCCGACGAGTTGAGCAGCGGCATCTTGAAGGCGAAACGACCGAGGGAATCCATCTTGGCGTATGCAGTCTCCTGAAGATTGGTCATGATGTTCTCGAAATCCACCTTAAACTCCTTATTTGTCTGCCATGCCATTTCCGGCATATCCTTCATCCAACCGATGATGGTCACGCTGTCGCCCTGTTTGTAGCCATTGTCCACAAAACCAGTGCGCATGTCCTTTGTCGGATAGTCGGGCAGGGTTTGTCCCAGGATTGGACTGCACGTCACAGGTTTTTCGTCGTCGATGGCTATGGCGCGCAAACCTTTCTTCATTTTGCCCACCTTGACGGTCTTGTATCTGATTTGATTCAGCACGTCCTTGTCAAGATAAGCACACCGCCAACCTTCAGGCAATCCGTTGATCTTGAGGGTCAGCACATAGGTGTCCTTTTTCTCCTTCAGTTGGACAATGTCCCACACTTCGTTTTGACAAACGACATTCTCTTTTGAGAAACCAATAAGCCAGTCACCCGTCACCACGTCACGCCAGTAGGTGTCGATAATGCCATCGGGCAAAATGTCCATATTGCGTATGTTCAAGACGCACCAACCATTAGGTTCGACAAGGTCGAACTTCTTTGTGGTCATCGGAACGGGTTCAAACGTCAACAAGAAGTTCAGCGTGTCCTCCGTCAATGTGTACTGTTCACCGAGTGTCAATACGGTCGCCGCCTTCACCGGATAGTCTTTCCCATCGGCTTTGAGCACCGTATTCTCCGCAATGCGAATCCACTGGCCCTTGACGAAGTCGATGTGCATGGACACCTCCGTCCGGTCATCGAACATGACCACTTTGGTGACTTTGATGAGGGGCGTGTTGGCATAGCCCGACACGACATCGTTCCAAATTGTTTCTCCATTTTTCTGTGCCCATCCCGTCATCGAGAGAAGGACCATCAAGAATGTCAAGATTGTTTTCTTAAATTTCATCTTTAATATTCATCTTTCATCTTTTCATCGCCGCATCGACCACCCGCTCGTAGTCATCGCCCAATTGGGAGAGGCGCATCAGACAGTTATAGGCGGCATGTCGCAGAGGGACGGATTCTTCTGAAAGCGCCACCTGAGCCTGGTCGATGATCTCACAGATGCCACGATCGTCGGGCACGTCGCCACGCATCATGCGTCTGGCGAGCAACTGGAATCCACAAATCTGACGCAGCGGGAAGGATGTGGCGATCCATTCAAAAGCCAGGACAGGGGCATAGTCGAGATGCTGCAGGAGGTTGAAAGCCAACATCTCCGCCATCTCCGGAGTATCAAGTTGTTCCACCCATAGGTCCACCAATTCAGGAGTCATCTCCTCTGGAGGCATGATCAGTGTGGCCATGATGCGGCACTCCCGGATCTGTTCCTTCCACAACTCCACGGCCAAGGAGTAGTCCTTGCCATATTCTGCAGCCATTTTCTGCAAGTCGGTGAAAGGCACTCCCCAGTTGAGATGGTATGCCAGTCCGCTCTCACGCATCGACCGAGAGGCCACGCCGTTCATCATGAGCCGGAACGACCGCTTGATCTGTTTCAGTTTTTCTTGTGTATCCTCGTTCATGATATCAATGCTGCATAATCCTGTGAATACCTCATCATCTGTTGCTCATAAGCCTCCGAATAGTCTACCTGGATGTCGGAGACCGTCCCCTCTGGAGAGACGACAGGCGTCAGCCTGGGGTTGAGGAAGCCCTTATAGGGTGCGAGGTCAAGGCGGGCATAGCGCTCCAGGATCTCCTTGTGCAACACGGCATCCACCTGCACCGCATAGGTCTCGACCAACCGTCTGGCCTCCTCAAAATCGCCCTCGCTCTTGATGCACTGGATCTCGGCGAGCAAGGTGCCGAAGGCCTTTCTCAGTCGCGGATAGTCCTTGATCTGGAGGAAGGTCTTTCCCTCGCGACTCACCAGTTGCATGGCCCCGTCGCAGTGGTCGTACGTCCATCGCGCGATGAGCGCCCTGTTGCGCATGTGTGCCTCTTCAATCAGGTGACCCGGACGGATACGGGTGAGTTGGGTCATCATCCCGTTCATCAGATAGGAATAATACTGGGCCTTGTAAGCTTCGCCATCGGGGAGCAACTCAAGTTCCACCAGTTTGGGGTCAGCCATATAATAAAGACCGAAGAGGTCGGCCCTCGCCTCCTCTATCGTATTGCCGTATGCCTTCAGGGCATCGGGGTCGGTGCCGGGAAGCAACTGTCCGCTGCCGTGGCCGAGACACTCGTGGAGGTCGGTATGCAGGTCATCGCAGGCATCGCCATATTTCTCAATCATCTGGATGGTCTCAGCATCGACGACGAACTCCTCCTTGAAGCCATTGCCCTTGGCCGCCTTGTTGTAGGCATCGGTCAGGTTGCCGATGGTGACGCTCTTGCTGCCATATTCAGCCCGGATCCAGTCGGCGTTGGGCAGGTTGATGCCGATAGCCGTGGAGGGATATTCCTCGCCACCGAGCATGGCTGCGCAGATGACATTGGCCGTCACGCCCTTGACCACTTTCTTGCGAAACCTCGGGTCGACGGGAGAATGGTCCTCAAACCACTGGGCATGGTCGCTGATGGTGCGCGTACGTTTTGTCGCCTCCTTGTCCTTGTACTCCACAAGGCCCTCCCAAGTGGCTTTCAGCCCCAAGGGGTCGCCATAGACCTCAATAAAGCCATTGATGAAATCGACATCGCCCTCATGGCACCCCACCCACTTGATGGAATAGCGGTCGAAGTCGCGCAAATCACCTGTCCGGTAGTATTTCACCAACAGGCGGATCACCTCACGCTGAGCGTCGTTCTCTGCCACCTCGGCGGCCTTCTCAAGCCAGTATAGGATATGACCTATGGCCTCGGCGTACATGCCGTCGGCCTTCCACACCTTCTCAACCAGCCGGCCGTTTTCATTCACCAGTTTGCTGTTGAGACCCCAAGATGGAGGTTGGGGGTCATCGGGCGATTTCTTCTCTGCGTAGAAAGCCTCCACCTCTGCCTGTGTCACCCCTTCGTAGAAGTTGCATGCCGAGGTCAGCACAAGGTCCTCACCATCAGCCTTGTTGACCCGTTTCGGCAAGACCTGGGGATCAAAAATCACTGGGGTGAGTTGATCGAGCATCTCGAGCGGAGACTGTCCCTCCTCGAGCGGCAGCAACGACGGGCCAATCTGCGCGACGATATCGCGCAGAAACTGTTCCGGGACATCAGGAATGAATTTCTCACCACCATAATGATGATGGATGCCATTGGAAAACCAAACTCTTTTGAGATAGACCTCCAGTGCTCTGCTCTCCTCTGTAGGCGGACAATCCTTCAAAAAAGAATATACAACCTCCATCAGTTTCCTGATACGGAGGTTGTATGATCCATTTTGGTCGAAGGTCATGTCACGTCCCCAGAGCGTAGCCTCAGACAGGTAATAGATATACAGTTTTTGTTGCAGACTCAGGTCCTCGAACCCATTCAACCGATATCTGAGCATCTGGATGTCGGCAAAACGCTCGCCGGCGTAACAAAACGGACTTGTCATTCTCATCACTGGTTTTTGGGAGCTTTGGCCCCACGGCGAGACTCCTTCTTTGCTTCTCTCATCGAGGGGTGCTGCGCGAGGTGCTTGATCTTGTAGTCACGCGGTGTCACCCCATTGATTTTGTAGAACGAAGCATAAAAAGACTGTCTGTTGGAAAAGCCTACCATGCTGCTGATGTCCTCCATGTTGAGGTGCTGGTAGCGCTTGTCGACGAGAATCGCCATGGCCTCTTCAATACGGAATTTGTTGACGAACGATGTGTAATTCATGTGAAAACGCACATTGACCACGGCAGAGATATACCGAGTATTGGTACCTAGGTCCTCGGCAAGCTTCTTCGCAGAATAATCCTTGTCCTTATACTTTTTTTGGATCAGGATAATCTCCAGGATCTTCTCCCTCAGCTCATCCATAAGCCGGGGACTCACAAGACTGCGGTAAGCAGCCTCTTTTTCCTTTTTGTCAATGATATTATACTTTGCCATATCTAAGAAAATGAAGAAATTGTGTTGATTGTGTTTCTATGTATCGGCAAATATAATAATAATTTTACAATTTCACAAATTAATTTTCACTTTTTATAAAAAAAAAGTATTTTTGCACCTGAAAAGCCACAGATTCCCTCATTTCTTGAGCCATGGATATACTGCAAACTCTTAAGCGACACTTTGGTTATGACACGTTCAGACCTCTTCAGCAAGAGATCATCCAAGACATCATGGACGGCAAGGACTGTCTTGTGCTCATGCCCACGGGTGGCGGCAAAAGCCTCTGTTACCAAATACCCGCCATCTCCCTGCCCGGAACGGCGGTCATCATATCGCCGCTGATCAGTCTGATGAAGGACCAGGTGGAGATGTTGCAGGCCAACGGCATCGCAGCAGAAGCGCTCAACAGCACCACGCCCAAAATCTATCAAGATATTACACACAGGAGATGCATGAACGGAGACATCAAACTCCTTTACATTTCCCCGGAACGCCTCATGGCCGAAATAGACTTTCTCTCCACGTCTGCCAAGATATCGCTCTTCGCCATCGACGAAGCCCATTGCATCAGCCACTGGGGACATGACTTCCGGCCGGAATACCTGCAGCTCGGTCTCCTCCGCGAGCGTTTCCCCCAAATCCCCATCGTGGCGCTGACCGCCACAGCCGACAAAGTGACCCGCCAGGATATCATCAAGCAACTCAACCTGCGCGTCGATGACAAAAGGGGCATCTATATCAGTTCGTTTGACCGTCCCAACCTAAGCCTCCGCGTCATGCACGGATACAGCAAGCCCAACAAGGACGCGTTTATCATCAACTACGTCCGGCAACATGCTGAAGATCCCGGCATCGTCTATTGCCTCAGCCGGAAAAGCACGGAAGAACTCGCCAACAAACTCAGACGACAAGGCTTCGCCGCAGCTCCCTATCATGCAGGCATGACCGCCACGGACCGCGACCGCGTGCAGAACGACTTCCGCACCGACACCATCCAGGTGGTGTGCGCCACCATCGCCTTCGGAATGGGCATCGACAAGAGCAACATCAGATGGATCATCCACTACAATATGCCCAAGAGCATGGAGGGTTTCTACCAGGAGATCGGACGTGCCGGGCGCGACGGCATGCCGGCCGACACCATCCTGTTTTACTCCCTCCAGGACATCGTGCAACTCTCGCAGTTCATCCAGGACAGTCCGGATGAAGAACAGCGGAGGACCAACAACGAGAAACTGAAACGCATGCGCCAGTATGCCGAGGCTTCGATCTGCCGGCGCCGCATACTGCTCAACTATTTCAACGAACTCTATGACAAGGACTGTCACAACTGCGACGTATGCCACAACCCGCCCAAGACCTTCGACGGCACCATCGCCGCACAGAAAGCCCTCAGCGCAGCCGCACGCACCTACGAGAGCCGCAGCGCCACCACCCTCATCGACATTCTCACCGGCAAGGGCAGCGACACCATCCGCCGCTACGGCTATGACCACCTACCCACCTTCGGCAAGGGGAAAGAATACGACGACCGCCGCTGGCGTGACTTTTTCCTGCAACTGCTCCAGATGGGGTACATCGAGATTGACTATGCCCACTATCATGCCGTGAAGATCACCGCCTACGGCTGGGAGGTGCTGCGCGGCCAGCGCCGTGTGCAACTGGTGGAGAACGCTACGGCAGAGATGACGCCCAAGAGACGCGCCACCCGGCAGTTGAGACTGACCATCCCCATCGTCCAGTCCTCAGGCGCATTGGATGCCAAACTTTATGAGTCGCTCAAACAGTTGCGGAAGAAAATCTCAGCGGAAATGGGCGTGCCGGCCTTTGTGGTCTTCAACGACAAGGTACTCAATGCCCTGGCCACCTTGAAACCTCAGACGCTGGAGGCCTTCGGCAATGTACCGGGAATCGGAGAATACAAGAGAAACCGCTACGGCGATGCCTTCGTCAAGGTCATCCAGCAATTCGTCAAAGAGCACCGATAAAACGAATAAATCAAGCATAAAAGACCAATTTAGGGCAAATAAAGCATTTTTATACGATGATTGTAGTAAAAAATGTCGGAAAAATCGTACCTTTGCAATCCATTTGAGAAGAAAAGAAAAAGATGAAACCGACAGCAATATTGCTCCTCCATTGTCCTGACCAACAAGGTATCATCTCGGATTTGACAAAGTTCATCACCGACAACAAAGGCAACATTGTCTATCTTGACCAATATGTTGACCATCAGGACGGTATGTTTTTCATGCGTATAGAATGGGAACTCGACGTTTTTTTGATTCCCCGCGACAAGATCGAGGACTACATCTCCACGCTCTATGCCCAGAGATACCAGATGACGTTCAGCCTGTATTTCAATGACGTGCGCCCACGCATGGCCATCTTCGTCAGCAAGATGAGCCACTGCCTCTATGACCTGCTCGCCCGATACAAGGCTGGGGAATGGGACGTTGATATCCCCTGCATCATCAGCAACCACGAAGACCTGCGCTATATCGCCGACCAGTTTGACATCCCCTACTATGTGTGGTCGATCAACAAGGACCACTCCAACAAGGAAGAAGTGGAGACGGCTGAGATGCAGTTGCTGAAGGAGAAGAAAGTGACCTTCATCGTGCTCGCCCGTTACATGCAGATCATCTCCGAACGGATGATTGACGCCTATCCCCATCACATCATCAACATCCACCACTCATTCCTTCCGGCCTTCATCGGAGCCAAGCCCTACCACCAGGCCTGGGAACGAGGCGTGAAAATCATCGGAGCCACCAGCCACTATGTGACGACCGACCTCGACGCAGGTCCCATCATCGAACAGGATGTAGTGCGCATCACCCATAAGGACACTCCTGAGAGTCTGGTGCTCAAAGGCCGCGACTTGGAGAAGATCGTTCTCTCAAGGGCGGTCACCAAACATATTCAGCGCAAGATCCTCACCTACCACAACAAGACCATCATCTTCAGCTAAACCGATACCGACAGATGGAAATCGCCATAGTAAAATACAACGCAGGAAACATCTATTCCGTGGAAAGCGCCCTCCGAAGACTCGGAGTGGTTCCACGGCTGACTGACGACGCCGAGACACTCCGCCATGCCGACGGGGTGCTGTTCCCCGGACAGGGAGAGGCCCGCGGTGCGATGGACTACCTGCGCGGCCATGGTCTTGACGAGGTCATCCGTTCGCTGAAGCAACCCGTTCTTGGCATCTGCATCGGCCAGCAACTGCTCTGCCGCCATTCCGAGGAAGGCGACACCGACTGCCTTGGTGTCTTCGACGTTGATGTGAAGCGTTTCCAGCCCACCCTTCATGAGGACAAAATCCCAGCAATGGGGTGGAACGAGATCCGTCAACTCCAGTCGCCGCTGATGGAAGGTCTCCATGAGGGCGACTTCGTCTATTTCGTCCACAGTTACTACGTGCCCGTCTGCGAGCATACGATTGCCGTGGCCGATTACGTCCTTCCCTACAGTGCGGCCATCCACAAGGACAATTTCTTTGCCACGCAGTTTCACCCCGAGAAGAGCGGGCGTGTGGGAGAGCAAATCCTCAGCAACTTCCTCCGCATCGCCTCCGGCCATCAGTCTCACCCCATATCCACAGCACCATGATCGAACTCATACCAGCCATAGACATCATCGGCGGACAATGCGTCAGACTGACCAAGGGCGACTACGAGGCGAAAACCGTCTATAGCACCAACCCTGCAGACACCGCCAGACAATTTGAATCCCTGGGGTTCAAACGGCTCCATGTGGTCGATCTCGACGGTGCCAAGTCGCGCCATATCGTCAATCACGATGTGCTACGGGCCATCACAAGCACGACCAACCTGATCGTGGACTTCGGCGGCGGCATCAAGACCGACGAAGACATCGAGACCGCCTTCGAATGCGGAGCAGCGATGGTCACCGTGGGTTCGGTAGCTGTCACCTCCCCCGACCTATTCACGGGATGGATTCAGAAATACGGAGCAGACCGGCTCATCCTCGGTGCCGACGTGCGCAACGGCATGGTCAGCATCAATGGATGGAAAGAAGACACCACAACTCCGCTCCTGCCCTTCCTGCGCTACTATGTGGAACAAGGAGTGAGAAATGTGCTGTGCACCGACATCTCACGAGACGGGACGCTCAGCGGGCCCGCCACAGAACTCTATACTGAGGTGATGCGCGCCTACCCCATGCTGCACCTGATTGCCAGCGGCGGCGTGTCATCCAACGACGACATCATCCAGCTCGACCGCCACGGCATCCCCTCCGTGGTGTTCGGAAAAGCCTTCTATGAGGGGAAGATCGATATCAACCAATTGTTGCGGACATGGGATTAGCAAAGAGAATCATACCCTGCCTCGACGTCAAGGACGGCATGACGGTGAAAGGCACCAATTTCGTCAACCTGCGCCAGGCCGGCGACCCCGTGGAACTCGGCAAGGCCTACAGCGACGCCGGTGCCGATGAACTGGTGTTTCTCGACATCACCGCCAGCCATGAAGGCCGCAAGACTTTCACGGACATGGTGACACGTGTCGCCGCTGAGGTCAACATACCCTTCACCGTAGGAGGTGGCGTCAACGAGCTCTCCGATGTGGAGCGCCTGCTCTATGCCGGTGCCGACAAGGTGAGCGTCAACAGCGCTGCCCTCCGTCGGCCTGCCCTCATCGACGAGATCGCCGGACGCTTTGGTTCCCAGGTCTGCGTCTGCGCCATCGATGCCCGTCTCGACGGGGGACGATGGACCTGCTACGTCAACGGAGGGCGCATCCCCACCGAGAGAGGGCTGATGGACTGGGCCAAGGAAGTGGCCGACCGCGGTGCCGGAGAAATCCTGTTTACAAGCATGAACCACGACGGCGTGAAACAGGGATTTGCTTTGGAAGCCCTCGCCGAACTCCATGAGCTGCTGCCCATCCCGGTCATCGCCAGTGGAGGTGCGGGCAAGAAAGAAGATTTCCGCGATACGTTCACACTCGGCAAGGCCGACGCCGCACTGGCCGCCAGCGTCTTCCACTTCGGCGAGATTGCCATTCCCGATCTGAAGCGCTACCTCCGCCAGGAAGGCATCAAGACAAGACTATAAACAAAAATGACATGACGATAGATTTTGAAAAAAGCGGCGGACTCGTACCCGCCATCATCCAAGACGCCAATACCCGCCAAGTGCTGATGCTTGGCTATATGAACCAGGAGGCACTGGAGAAGACCCAATCCACCGGTCTCGTGACCTTCTACAGTCGTTCGCGCCAGACCCTTTGGACAAAAGGAGAGACCTCTGGCAACAACCTGAAATTCGTTGACATCAAAGTGGACTGTGACAACGACACCCTGCTTGTCAGAGCCATTCCCACCGGTCCTGTCTGCCACACCGGCACAGACACCTGCTGGAGTGAGACCAACACTGCCAACCCCCTGCTCTTCCTCACCCAGCTCCAGGACTTCATCGAGAAGCGCCATGAGGAGATGCCTGAGGGCAGCTATACCACCAGCCTCTTCCGCGACGGCCTCAACCGCATGGCACAGAAAGTGGGAGAAGAAGCCCTGGAACTCGTCATCGAGGCCACCAACGGCACCAATGACCGGATGATCTACGAGGGCGCCGACATGCTCTACCACCTCATCGTGCTGCTCACCAGCAAAGGCATGAGGATCGAGGACCTCGCCAGCGAGCTCCGCACGCGCCACGACCCCACCTGGCACAAGCACTGAAATAAAAAGAAGACAATAATAACTCATACACCATGCTGATAGACTACCAAAAAGTGAATATCGTCCAGGACAGCAACATCGTGCTCAAGGACGTAAACCTGCAAGTGAATGAAGGCGACTTCGTCTATATCATCGGCAAGGTGGGCTCGGGCAAGAGCTCACTGCTCAAGACGATGTACTGCGAACTGGACCACTCCTCACCTGAGAAAGCGGAAGTGCTCGGCCGCGACGTGAATGACATCCGCCGCAAAGACGTGCCGGCCCTGCGCCGTGAGATGGGCATCATCTTCCAGGATTTCCAATTGCTCCATGACCGTTCGGTGAAGAAAAATCTCGAGTTTGTCCTCAAGGCCACAGGATGGCGAAAGCGCAAGGAGCGTGATGAGCGCATCGAAACCGTACTCTCTGCTGTCGGCATGTCGGACAAGATCGAGAAAATGCCCTATGAGCTTTCGGGCGGCGAACAGCAGCACATCGCCATCGCCCGTGCCCTGCTCAACAAACCGAAAATCATCATCGCTGACGAGCCCACCGGAAACCTCGACATCGAGACCGCCCGCCATATCGTCAGCCTCCTGAAGAAAATCAGCAAGGACGGTACAGCTGTGGTGATG
>JAEEGL012640382.1_pt1 | contig 20034 bp, 16 predicted proteins | sample 9134231 | NCBI WGS metagenome assembly JAEEGL01 (sample SAMN16246548, study PRJNA631951) | gut metagenome | biome: gut microbiome; feature: rumen; material: fiber-attached | host: Bos | place: Iran: Karaj | collected 2018-10
ACATTAGAGTTATTCCCATACATATATGAATTAACTGGTAGAAAACCAATAATACTTCCAGTAATATTAGATATTAAGAAATAAAAAATATCCACATAATTGTGGATATTTTTATTTGATATAAATTTTTATCAACATATTTGTTGATAAAAAAAGAAGCTTTTATTTAGCTTCTTCTTGTGCTCTTGTTTCTCTAATTACTGTTACTTTGATAGTACCAGGATATTGCATTGTCTTTTCAATTTTGTCTTTAACATCTCTAGCAATCTTGTGTGCACCTAAATCATCAACTTCATCAGGTTTAACAACAACACGGATTTCTCTACCTGCTTGAACAGCAAATGTTTCTTCAACTCCAGGTATTTCATTAGCAACGTTTTCTAATTGTTCTAAACGTTTAATATAATTTTCTAATGAATCATTTCTAGCACCTGGTCTAGAAGCAGATAAAGCATCTGCTACTGCAACTAATGTAGCTATGACACTTTTAGCTTCACAATCTCCATGATGCGATGCTATTGAGTTAATTACATAATCATTTTCTTTATACTTTTTAGCAATATCTACACCAATATCTACATGGCTTCCTTCTACTTCATGATCTATTGCTTTACCAATATCATGTAGTAAACCAGCTCTTTTAGCTATTGTGATATTTTCTCCTAATTCGCTAGCCATTAATCCAGCAAGTTCAGATACTTCCATAGAATGATCTAAAACATTTTGACCATAACTAGTTCTAAAATGTAACTTACCTATTAATTCAACTAAATTAGGATCTACTTTAGTAATTCCTAATTGGAATAATGCATTATTACCATATTCGATAATTTTTTGATGCATATCTTTAGTAACTTTATCATAAATTTCTTCAATTCTAGTAGGATGGATTCTTCCATCTTTAATTAAAGTTTCTAAAGTAACTCTAGCAATTTCCCTTCTTAAAGGATCGAAACTAGAAAGTACTACTGCTTCTGGTGTATCATCAATAATTAAATCTACACCTGTAATAGATTCGATAGTTCTTATATTACGTCCTTCTCTACCTATTATTCTTCCTTTCATTTCATCATCAGGAAGATTAACTACAGTAACTGTTTGCTCATTAGCAATATCAGCTGCATATCTTTGCATTGAGGAAGTAATTAAATCTTTAGCTATTTTATCAGCATCTAATTTAGCTGCATCTTCTCTTTCTTTAATATAAGTAGAAATTTCTTTATTCATTCCTTCTTCTACTTTTTTCATAACTAAAGCTTTAGCTTCTTCTTTGCTTAATTTAGCAATTTTTGTCAATTGATCTAATTCTTGTGCTTTTAATTCATCTATTTTAGCATATTCGTTTTGAATATCTTTTTGTGATTCTACAAGTTTTTTCTCTTTTTCTTCAAAAGCTATTTCTCTTTTTTGGAACAATTCATCTCTCTTATCAAGGTTATTCTCTCTTTGAGATAATCTATCTTCAGAAGCTTTTAATTCTTCTTTTCTTTCTTTAATTTCTTTTTCATTTTCTAATTTTAATTTATGAATTTCTTCTTTTGTTTCAAATAAAGTATCTCTTTTATTTTTTTCAGCTTCTTTCTTGGCATTTTCTATAATGTCTTCAGCTTTCTTTGTAGAATTTTCAAGTTTTGTACTAACATAAAAATGATAACCTAGTACGCCACCAGATATACCAACAACAATACACAAAATAGACATAAAAATTGGTCCCATAAACCACTCTCCATTTCTATTTGTGAAAATCATTTAATAAATATCACTAACTTAATTGTATTAACTTTTATAAAATATGTCAAAGTAATTTTACTATTTATATAATTTAATAATAAGTATATAATAGAGATATGGAATTAGAGAATACAAATAAAAGGTTTATACGTGGATTATTTATATCTATAATATTAACAATAATTATAGATGTTTTTCTGTTTGGAGTAAAAAATAGTGATAAAATTCAAAATTATTTATTAACTACTGACTTAGATGCAAATATAAATACTAAAGTAACACCAATCCAAAAATTAAACATAATAATGGTTGGTGATGGTCTTCTTCATGAAGCGCTTTATGCAGATGCTTTTGTAAATGGAACATATGACTTTAAGCCAAAGTTAGAATTAATAAAACCAATAATTAAAGAATATGATTTAGCTTATTACAATCAAGAATCAATTTTAGGAGGAAAAGAATTAGGTGTATCTACTTATCCAAGATTTAACTCTCCTCAAGAATTTGGTGATGATATGATAGACGCTGGATTTAATATAGTTAGTTTAGCTAATAATCACACTTTAGATAGAGGTCCTGAAGCTATAATTAACTCGAGAGCATATTGGAATTCAAAACCAGGAATAATGGTTAATGGTAGTGCTACTAGTGAAGAAGAAAGAAATAATATTCAAATAATGGAAAAAAATGGTATTAGTTATGCCATGATATCTTATACAACAACTACTAATGGTATTAATTCACCAAACAATTATTATGTTAATGTCTTTAATAGAGAAAAAGCACACGAAGAAATATCAAGAATAAGACCACAAGTAGATTTACTAATGGTAGCTATGCATTGGGGTCAAGAATATAATGTAGGAATTATAAACGAACAAAAAGGAATTGCTAATTTCTTAGCAGAAGAAGGAGTAGACATCGTAATCGGAGCTCATCCACATGTTATTGAACCTGCTCAGTATATTGGTAAAACATTAGTAATTTACTCCTTAGGAAACTTTATCTCAGCTCAAAGAACAGATGAACAATTATCAGGATTAATGATGACTGCTACTGTTGAAAAAATATATAACAAAGAATTAAATAAATATGAAGTAAAAGTAGTTAATCCAGTTGCTAAGTTTAGCTATACTTATAGAAAGAATGTTAAAAATTATAAAGTATATCCATATAACAAATTAAACCAAGATATATTTCCTAATTATTTAGCTCAATATAATATACTTAAAGCAAGAATGCAAAGTATGGATCCAAATATAAAGGTTGAACCAATAAATTAAAAAAGAACTAATTTAGTTCTTTTTTTATTCATCTTTATCTTTAGTTTCTTTTTTAGAACTAAAACCATAAAATTCTCTAGTCTTAGTATCTATTTCATTACATAAGTCTTTGTTGTCTTTTAAAAGAAGTTTAACATTTTCTTTTCCTTGTCCAATCTTTTCGCCATTGTAAGAGAACCAAGCTCCACTTTTTTCAATGATATTAGCATTAACAGCCAAGTCGATTAATTCTCCTTCTTTAGAAACTCCTTCACCATACATGATTTCTACAACCGCAGATTTAAATGGTGGAGCTACTTTATTTTTAACTACTTTAATATTAGTTTTAGCTCCAATTACATTTTCTCCTACTTTGATAGATTCTCCTCTTCTAACTTCTAATCTAATTGTTGAATAGAATTTAAGAGCTCTACCACCTGGTGTTGTTTCTGGATTACCAAACATAACTCCAACTTTTTCTCTTAATTGGTTAATAAAAATACAAATAGTCTTTGTCTTATTAATAGCACCACTTAATTTTCTTAAAGCTTGACTCATTAATCTAGCTTGTAATCCTACGTGTGAATCTCCCATCTCTCCATCGATTTCTGCTTGAGGAACTAAAGCTGCTACTGAATCTATAACAATAATACTAACTGCTTCACTTCTAACAAGTGCTTCACATATCTCTAAAGCTTGTTCACCAGTATCTGGTTGAGAAAGAAGAAGTTCGTTAATATCTACTCCTAAATTTTTAGCATATTGAGGATCTAATGCATGTTCTGCATCGATAAATGCTGCTCTTCCACCTCTTTTTTGTACTTCTGCAATTGCGTGTAGTGCAAAAGTAGTTTTACCACTTGATTCTGGTCCATATATTTCTATAATTCTACCCTTTGGATATCCACCTACTCCAAGTGCAACATCAAGTGAAAGAGAACCACTAGGAACTACATCTACTTCCATATGTTTACTTTCACCAAGTTTCATAATTGCACCCTTACCAAATTGTTTTTCTATATCATTTAATACTTGTTCAAGTGCTTTATCTTTATCTGTCTTGTTCATAATTACCTCCACATTTTTGCTTACGAATTAATAATACTATACTTTTTTTTTAAACGCAATACTTTTTCATACATTTGTACGATATTATTTTTTATATTGTAAACTAAAGGCTAAAAAAAAGATTTCTATATAGAAATCTTAATTTTTTTAATTATTTAGTATCAAGAATTAAATTTTTATTCATACTATAATATTGCCACATTGATACTATAGACATAAGTGTAGCAAATAGAAGTAAGTAATCAGCCACTCTTATTCCACTAAAGAAATGTGAGAATGGAAAATCATTAAAGAATACTAATACTGTTCCTACCATTAATGAAGCAGTTTTTAACTTACCACTCTTTATCGCAGCAACTACTTTACCATTACTAGCAGCTTGCATCTTAATAGCATTTACAAAAATATCTCTCATAACAATAATAACAGGAATAATTTCATGTATTTGTCCTTGAGCAGCTAATACTATTAAAACAGAATCAACTAATAACTTATCAGCAATAGCATCAAGCATTTTACCTAAGTTAGTAACTAAACCTCTTTTTCTAGCAATATTACCATCTAAGAAATCAGTTAAACTAGCTATGATAAATAATATTCCACTAATTAAATATTTTAATTCTATTTCTACTCTAAAAATAGTAACAACCTTTTCACTAATACCTAAATTAGGATAAGGTAAACATAATATTATTATAATAAATATAGATAATATAATTCTTGCAACAGTAATTCTATTTGGTAAATTCATAAATCTCTCCCCTAATCATAATTTCATCAATTATTACATTCTCCTTTGGTCTAAATAAGAAAATAACAAAAAGTATTAATACTATCATAATAAGTATAACTTCAAATACTTTCTTTATAGCTTTTTTATTAACTTTCTTCCTTTTTACATATGTATAAGGAGAAACAACTTTCTTCTCTTCTTCAGCTTTAATCTTTTCAGCATCTAGTATATCTTTTAAAGATATTTTAGAAGTATGTTCAAACAAAAAGTCATTATATTCTAAGATAACTTTTTCTGAATCTAAACCTAAGTATTTAGCATAATCTTTAACTAAATCTTTGATCTTTAAAACATCTTTAAAAGCTCTTACATTTCCTTGCTCTAAAGCTTCCAAAAGAAAACTATCAGTCTTTAAATCATCAGCTGCTTCTTCTAAAGCTACACCATTATTTTCTCTTGTAGTTTTTAAATATTCTCCAAGTTCTTTCACATATACACCTCTAAAAAATAATACTTAATAAGCCATGTTCTGTACCTATTTCTAGGTGGCAACCATTTATCTATTAGTAAACTAATCCCTAACATCGGTTCATTTTCCTAGTTAAAGCTCCCCTACCATAATTTGGGTTTCTCACTCGTGGGGTTTATCACGTTCCACCTCGTTTGTTTCCAAACTAATCGTCTCTTTGACACTTTATGACTACTATAACCATACCGAAGCTTAGGTTAATTCGTCGCCGTTAGTATTTCTACTACCTAGAGTTATTTTTTCCTCTAGCACGAACATTATAAGCATTTCAGCTTATGTGAGCATGGACTTTCCTCTACAATTACTTGCAGCGTTTGCCTAAAATATTATTCATCTTTTCCATATACTATTTTTTCTAATTGTGATAATCTCTTAAGAACATCTAAATTTGATACATTTCTAATATTTTCATCACTTTCAGATGCTTTTGCTATTTCAATACTAGTTTTAAGATTACGATTCTCTTGTTCTAATCTAGATATTTCATCTAATAATTTATTTTTTTCTTCTTCGTATTCTTTCTTTAACTTATCAAAATGTTCATAATCCTCAATGATTTCATCTAAAAAAGCATCTACTTCTTTAATTCTAAAACCTCTAGTATCAATTTTGAAGTCTTTCTCTAAGATATCCTTAGGAGTTAAATTAAAATCTTGATTCATATTAATCACCAATCCCTATATGTAATTATCTAATAAAACAAATTCTTTGTCAAATTTACTAAACAATATAATTATATACTAAAATCTAAAATAAATAAATGGACTATAAGAACTATTTACAATAGATAAAATAGATATAATAAATATTATTATTAATAAAATATCAAAATATACTTTTTTATTATCTAAATTCTTAATAACTGGAATAGCAAATACTATACCAAATACTAAAGCCAAGATATTCTTAATATCTATGATACCTATATATTCTATTAGCTTAATATTACCTAATCCATTAAACATAAACATAGATGCTAAAATATCTTTTATTTCAGTAAAACTTTCACTTCTAAATATTACCCAACCAATAATAGTAACTAATAATAAATAGAAATGAGAAATAGTATTATGTTTATCTAAATGTTTCTTTAAGAAGAATTTTTCTATAACTAGGAATACTCCATAATAAACTCCCCAAAGTATAAAATTAAAATTAGCTCCATGCCATAAACCAGTTAAAAACCATACTACTATTATATTTCTAATTAATTTAACTTTAGATACTCTATTACCACCAAGTGGTATATAAACATAATCTTTAAAGAAACTAGATAGTGACATATGCCATCTTCTAAAGAACTCTGTAATACTCTTAGATATATATGGATAATCAAAGTTTTCTAAGTAATGGAATCCAAGCATTCTACCTAGTCCAATAGCCATATCGCTATATCCAGAAAAATCATAATATATTTGAAGAGTATAGCAAATCATTCCAATCCAAGCAGCGATAAAACCTACCCCACTATACTGAAAGATTCTAGAGGCAACTAATCCTAAATAATCTGCGATAAGTACTTTCTTTGATAAACCTACAATAAATCTTCTAATACCACTAGCAAAATCTTTAAAGTTTTCTTTTCTATTAATTAATTCTTCATTAACAGTTTCATATCTAACAATAGGACCTGCTATTAACTGAGGAAATGCTGCTATATAACAACCTAGATCAATAATATTCTTTTGTGATTTAACATTTCCCTTATATACACTAACTAAATAACTAATTGTTTGAAAAGTATAAAAACTAATACCTATAGGTAAACTAATATTAAATAAAGGAATACTAGTTTTAAATACTAAGTTAATTGTACTAATTAAGAAATCTAAATATTTAAATACAAACAATATTAATAAATTAAATATTATTGAACAAATAAATAATTTCTTATTTTTCTTTAATTTTAATCCCATTAAATAATTTACTATTATTGAACCAATCATTAAGAATACATATATTGGTTCTCCATAAGCATAGAATAATAATGAGAATATAAGTAATACTAAGTTTCTAATCTTTCTTTTCTTAAATATAAAATAAACTAATATAAATATAGGTAAGAATAAGAATAAAAATATTAAATTAGAGAATACCATTTATCTCACCACCTTTTCTACATAATTATGATTATATGTATCAAAGACAGAAGTATTAACTTCTTCTAATATTAACACTTTATCTATATTATTATCCTCAATAAACTTTTTATAATCTAAATCATGATTTTCATAATAATCACTCTTTAAATTAAGTACATAAGTCTTATTAAATGAATTAGCTATTAAAAAATCTACACACCAAGAATAAGAATCTCCAATTATTAATAGATTATCTTTACTAGGATTATTAAAGTCATAAACAACTTCTCCATATCCACCATTAAAATAACCTACATAAAAGTCATAAAAATCTCTCTTATTCTTATTTAATATATCAAATCTTAATGGTTTATAGTTTTTATGTGGTTCTTTACCATTAACAGTAACAGTATAGTTAGTATTGTATCCCTTAGGATAACTAAAATAATCATAGACTGAGTAATCTCTTACTGCTTTAGAAAAACTACCATTAAATTTATAATCAGTATCTATTACTTCTATATTTTGAGCTTCTTCACCTAACATATTCATAATATCTTGATATCCTTTTAAAGCCCCATGCATATTCCAGTGATGATCACTTTTATAAAAGTAATTATTATACTTATCTACACTTAAACTAGATACTTTAATATTACTATCTAAATTAGATTTAAATTCATCTATTAAAGGACTAAAATCTTCATATACATAGTCTTTATTAATACCACTAATAAATTCAAAGTTAACTGGTAAATAAATATATAAAGGAACATTATTAGATTTATATAATTCATTATAGTATTTAGAAGTCATCTCTTCTCTAGATTTCATCTCTTCATAAGTATAACTACTAAATTTATAATAAGAACTATTCTTAGTATCCTTAACTATATAATCTCCGTCATTATTTTTACCTACTGGTACTCTAGAACCAAATAAAGAATTAGCTTTTTCATTAACCTTTTTAAATAATTCAGTTACTTTATTATATAAAGGAAAATAATTAGTAACTCTATTTTCTATATTAACTTCTATCTTAGTAAAAATATCATCACTATCACTATATACCTTCCAAGTATTATCAGGATTCTTAGGTATAATATGTACTACTTCTAATCCTGTCATAATACCTATAGATAATAGTACTCCATATAATATTATTAAGAATGTTATAACTATTCTTTTACTTTTTTTCATATCAATCACCAAATCCATTATATATCATTATTAAATAATAATAAAAGTTAAAAAAATTGAAATATCACAAAATAAGTAATAAAATAAAGTAGTATTAAAGGAGAACTTATGAAGAAAAAATTACCATATTTATTAACTTGTTTAATATCTTTAATGATATTATTATTAATTTTTTATTTGAAAAAAATATATCCATTTGGAGATTATTCTTTAGTATGGGGAGATATGTATGACCAAATTATGGCTTTTTATTTCCATATGTATGATAGTTTCTATGATGGAATGTCTTTATTATTTAATCCAACTACTGGAAGTACAATTAACTTTTTTGGTGTAATAGCCTACTATATATTTAGTCCAGTTAGTTTAATATTATTACTATTTCCAAGAGAAGAATTATATGGAGCTATTACTATAGTTTGTTCAATTAAAATACTACTTTCTAGTATTACATCTTTATATTTCTTAAGAACTTATTTTAGAAAATTACCTAATAGTATTGCAATTATGCTTGCTCTATCTTATGCATTCTCTAATTATATGATTATTAATTATCAAATAACTGCATGGATAGATGCAATGTATTTATTCCCATTAGTATTAATAGGTCTTAAAAAAGTATTAGATAAAGAAAATCCTAGAATGTATATAATTACTCTAGCTATATCTTTAATATGTAGTTTTTATGTAACACTTATATCTATTCTATTTATATTAATGGCTGCTTTCATATACATTGTTGTTTATAAAGAAAAAGAAGATAGAAAAAAGACTATTACTTCTCTAGGAATATCAACTGTTTTAGCACTAGGAATATCTGCTGTTATTATTATCCCTACTTACTTACAAATATCAGAATCAGCAAGAGTAGCATTTAATTTAAAAACTCTTTTAACATCTAAAACCGGTCCAATAACAGAAAAGATAGCGGTCTTTGCTGGTGGTGGAATACTTTATACTGCTATATTACTACTATTAAAGAATTATAAAGATCATAAGAAATTTTTAAAATTTTATATACCAATAATGTTATTACTATTAGTACCTGTAATAGTAGAACCAATTCATAAATTATGGCATTTTGGATCATTTGCTGGTTGGCCATATAGATATGGTTATATAACAGTTTTATTCTTGATAATTGGAGCAGCTTATTACTTTCAAAATGTTAAACAAAAAGCTAAAAGTTCTAATATATTTAAAATTCTAACTATCGTAGCTACTCTATTTTGTGGGCTTGCTTATTTAGTATTAGCATTTAAATATAAAGATACTATGCAAAACGCTATCTATCATTTTTCGTTATCTAAATATACAAGTTCAAAAGTAATATTAATAGCAATGTTAGGATTATCTTTTGTACCTAGTTTTATTAATATGTTCTTTTATAATAAATTTTCTAAGAAATTGATTGTTTTAAGTACTATTATTTGTATCTTTTCAAGTAGTTACATATTCTTAGGAATGGATTCATTTGGTGATAATTCTAGAAAACTATATAATGATTATTTAGAACTAGCTAAAACTCATAAAGAAGACGATTATTATAGAGTTAAAGAAGTACTAGAAGAAGGAGATAAAAACTTTGGTATGTTAACTAAATACCATTCAATAGATCAGTTTACTTCTTTAACTAACAGAAATACATTAGAAACAATGAAATTACTTGGTTACTCATCATACTGGGTAAATACTAGTTCTAAAGGAAGTAACTACTTTATTGATTCAATTATGGCTAATAAATATTTAATTACTAAAGATAAAGTAAATACTGATTTCTATACTTTAATCGAAGGTTATAATAGTTTTGATTTTTATAAATTTAATTATGATGTATCTTATGGATACTTATTAAATAGTACTAGTGACATATCTAAAGAAGAAAACTCATTTGCTAGAAGCAACGCTATCTATAAAGATATAACTGGTGATGAAAACTTATTTACTACATATGAATTTGAACTAAATAATATTAAAAAGGTAGAACAAACTAAAGAAGAGTTCTTATATTTAAAAGATAATGATTCATACTTTATTAAAGAATTAGATATTACTGATAAATCTACTTTATATTTAGAAATATTTAGAAATCTAAATAATACTGATGACTATGATAATCATGATAACTTTAATATTTATATAAATGATACTTTATATTTAAAGAATGCCTATACTAAAGACAACAATAATGTACTTAATCTAGGTACTTATGAAAATCAAAAAGTAACTATTAAAGTAGAAATATTAGATAATGTTACTCTTAAAAATATTACTTTAGGATTAATGAATAATAGTAAATTTAGTAACTTTATTACTAATAATAAAATAGATACTAAAGTAAAATATAATAAAAATAAAATTAATATTAAATATAATAGTTCAGAAGAGAAGATCTTATTCTTACCAATTACTTATAGTAAAAATTATAAAATTACTAATAATAACAAAGTAATTAATCCAATAAGAGTATATGAAAATTATATAGGTATTAAACTAAATAAAGGAGAAAATAATATTAACTTTACTTATGTTCCAAAAGGACTAGTTATTTCTCTAATAATTAGTATATTCTTTATCGCAGTTACAATTATTTTATTACATACAAAGATATTTGAAATATTAATCTGCAACAAAATAATTCATAATATTGCTTATTATTCATATTTATTTATATACTTACAATTAGTAATAATACATATATTATTACTTGGTGCATTTATAATTAGTTATTTAATAAGATAAATTATCAATTAATAATAGAAAAAATACTCTTTCTATAGTATAATTTTAGGAGTAGAAAGGAATTATATGAATTACCCAAAAGGAGTTAAACAAACAAATACTGAAAATAATATTTCTTATGGTAATAGAGGTATGAGTTTAGAAAATGATTTAAACCTTACTAATAATTACTATGTAGATAATAATATTGCATTTATCTATAAGAAACCTACTCCTATACAAATAACAAAAATAGAATATAAAAATAAAGATGTACGTATTAAAGATGCATTCTTTAAAGAACCTTCTACTACTGATTACAATGGATTATATAAAGGAAAATATATAGACTTTGAAGCTAAAGAAACAACTAACAAAACATCTTTTCCTTTAGAAAATATTCATGCACATCAAATTAAACATATAAATAACATTATTAATAATGGTGGAATTGGATTCTTAATAGTAAGATTTAATAAATTAAATAGAGATTATCTATTACTAGGAAAAGATCTAATAGACTTTATTAAAACTAATGAAAGAAAATCAATACCACTTGCATATTTTGAAGAAAATGCATACTTAATTGATGAAGGATATATTCCTAGACTCGATTATCTAAAAATAATAGACAATATATATGGAGGATAAATATGAGTAACAAAAAGAATGATAAAAAAACAGAAAAGAAAGAATTAACTACTAAAACTGATAATAAAAAAGTTAAAGATAAAAAAGTAGAAACTAAAAAGAATGATGATAGTAAAACAGTAAAATCTAAAAGTTCATCTAAGAAAAAGAGCGTTCATACTACTACTCGTTTAAAAACAAGTTTTAAACTATTCATTGGTGTAGTTGTTACTGCTACTGTATTAGGATTAATCTTTATGAATCCAATGTTTACTGGAATATTAGTTGGAGGAATTATATTAATAGTATTAATATCTAATCTAATTAATAGAATTAAACATAAATGGATAAGAGTTATATTTAATATATTTGCTATTCTTATACTTCTTGCTTGTATAGCAGGAGTTGGTGGAGCTTTATGGTTTATTAATTATATTAAAGATAATGCTCCTGAGTTTAACGAAGATAAATTATACATGTCTCAAACTACTATAATTTATGATGCTGAAAATCAAGTAATCGCTGAACTTGGTACAGAAAAAAGGAAAATAATTAAATATGATGAAATGAGTGAAGAAGTTATTGATGCTTTAGTAGCAACTGAAGACTCAAGATTTTTCCAACACAATGGATTTGATGCTCCAAGATTTTTAATCGCATCTATTAAACAAATCTTATTAAGAGATAAAGATGCCGGAGGAGCTTCTACACTAACAATGCAGGTTGCTAAGAACACATATAATAAAGAACAATCTAAAGTAACTAAAGGTTTTGCTGGTATTGTTCGTAAATTTACTGATATATATATGGCTGTATTTAAAATAGAAAAGAATTATTCAAAAGAAGAAATAATTGAATTTTACTTAAATTACCACTTCTTAGGTAATAATGCTTATGGAGTTGAACAAGCTGCTAAAACATACTTCAATAAGAGTGCTAAAGATTTAAATTTAGCTGAAGCATCTATGATAATTGGTTTATACCAAGCACCAACAACTTATAATCCTTATACTAATCCTACTAAAGCAGAAGAAAGAAGAGGAACAGTTCTTAACTTAATGCATAACCATGGATATATTACTAAAGAAGAAAGAGATATAGCTAAAGCTATTCCAATAACAAGTCTTCTTCAAAGTTCTAAAGAAGAACAAAAATATTATTCATACTTAAATACAGTTGTAGAAGAAGCTATTGATAAATATAAAGTTAATCCACATACTAATTCACTATTAATATATACAAATATGAATCAACATCATCAACAAGTATTAGACGATGTATTAAGTGGAAAAGCTTATAGATGGGATAATGATGAAGTACAAGCTGGATTTGCAGTAGTAGATGTTCATAATGGTAAAGTTCTTGCTATCGGTGGAGGACGTAACCAAGATGGAGACTTAAAATTTAACTATGCTACAAGTACAAGACGTCAAATAGGATCTACTGCTAAACCATTATTTGACTATGGTCCAGGAATTGAATTTAATAACTGGTCTACTGGTAAATTATTTGATGATAAACGTTATTTCTACTCAAGTGGTCAAGAAATTCACGATTCAGATAGACAATATAAAGGAATCATGACTTTAAGAAGTGCTTTAGCTCAGTCAAGAAACATTCCTGCCCTACAAGCCTTCCAACAAGTAGATAATAAGAGTATATATAATTTCGTTACATCATTAGGAATCGATATTGAAGAAGAATCAAAAAGAACTGGTTTCTTACATGAAGCTTATTCAATCGGAGCATTTAATGGATCTAATCCTTTAACTATGGCTGCTGCCTATGCTGCTTTTGCTAATGGTGGTTATTACTTTGAACCATATACAATCAATAAAATAGTATATCGTGATACAAATGAAGTTATTACATATGAATCAGAAGGTAAGAAAGTAATGAGTGATGCTACTGCCTATATGATTACAGATGTATTAAAGAGTGCTGTTGCACCAGGTGGAGCATCAACATATGCTGCTGTTCCAGGTGTTAATGTAGCTGCTAAGACAGGTACAACAAACTATACAGCATCTATTCTATATCAATTTGGACTTCCATTATCAGCATTAAACGATTCATGGATTATAGGTTATGATCCTGATCTAAGTATTGGATTCTGGTATGGATATGAACCAATCAGTAGAAAGTATTATACTGATGGTAATGCTTCATTTAGAAACAGAAGAGATTTATGGGCTGCAACTGCTGGTAAAATCTTTGCTAAAAATGGAAAAGACTTTGCTATGCCTAGTAGTGTAGTAAGAGTTGGAACTGAAGTTAATCCTGATATTAACTCAGAACCAAAATTACCAAGTCCATATACTCCTCAAACATCAATCATATATGAATTATTCAAGAGAGGTACTGAACCAACAGAAATGTCCACATACTACGTAAGAGCAGCTACACCATCTAACTTCAGCGTCACTTATGATCCTAATAGAAAATTTGTTAATATGTCATGGAGTCCTGTAGGTCAACCATTTACACCGGATCCAGCATATGGAGTATTTGGTTATAAAATTATTAAGAATAATGTTCAAATAGACTTTACTACAAATACTATTTATACAATTAATAATGCAACTGATCCAAATGGAGTTTATGCCGTTATCGCTGGATTTGCTAATAATGGTACTAACGATAGTCCTGGAGCAATTAAAGAATTAAATTATGTAGATAATTCAATGTTTGATTCACAACTAGTTGTTCCTAGTAGTAAGACATATCATGTTGGAGATAACCTAGAACCATATGATAATACTCCATCATTAAATGATATAAAATTAACAGAAAGTGGTAATGTAGTTAATCTAACATCTGGTGTATCATTTACGATTACTAACTCTGCTGGCCAAACACCAAATAAGATATCTACCGCCGCTCCTGATACGTTTACTGTTACATACAAGTTAACATATAAGACTTATACTAAAACATTTACTAGAACAGTAACAGTAGTAGAAAAACCAAATCAAAATGAAAACCAAAACGAAAAAGAGGAAAATACAAATCCATAATAAAAAGCTACATTAAGTAGCTTTTTTTATTTCTTATATTTACAAATATCTATTAACTTACAATCCGTACATTCTGGTTTAATAGATTTACATTTATACCTTCCAAATAAAACTAATTGATGATGTAACCTAGATAATTTATCTTTAGGAAAAGTCTTAGTTAATTTCTTTTCTATTTCATATGGTTCATCTTTTTCTTTAGCAATACCTAATCTTTTACTTACTCTTGATACATGAGTATCTACAGCTATTACATCAAGATCAAATAGATTACTAAGAACTACATTAGCACATTTTCTTCCTATCCCAGGCATACTTTCAAGTATTTTTCTATCATTAGGTACTTTGCCATCACAATTAAGAATTAAATAATTAGCTATTTCTTTAACATAAATAGCTTTTCTATTAAAAGTTCCTATTGGTCTTATAATATCACTGATATCATCAATTGTAGCTTCTTTTAACTTCTCTAAATTATCATATTTATTAAATAATATACTAGTAACACTATTTACTCTTTTATCAGTAGTCTGAGCACTTAGCATTACTGCAATTAAAAGTTCATAATCTTTATTATAATTTAATTCACATTTTGGATTAGGAAAAAGTTCATCCAAATAATTAATTATTAAATCAGTTTTCACTAGAATCGTTCATCCAATCATAATCAAATATTTCTTGTTTCTTATTTTCTTTTTCATTTTCTTTTTCTTTTTCACGGAAATTCTTACGACTCTTTTCTACGTCTTCAAGAGTTTTAACTCCTTCTTTACTCCAATTATAAAGAATTTTATCAATATATCTTAGATTAGCTACTCCATTATAAACAGCTTCTTTAATAGCTTCTCTAATAATATCATCACTATAATTACTTTCTTTCCAAGCTTTAACTATTTCCATTTCCATTGGTGTTAAAGTTTTACCTAATTCACTTTCTAATACTTTAAAAATAGAATTATCATCTTTCTTTTCATTAAGTTTCTCAACTACATACATAGATAACTTTTCATAAAATAAATCTAAAGAAATAAATTCTTCCATAATATCTTTATCATTCTTTATTACTTTTAATTCTACTAACTTATTAGATTCTAAATTAGACATATATTTCATTATTTCTTTAATATCTATACCTAGTTCACTAGAAATACTATTAACATCAAATAATACTAAATTACCTTTACTTCTTAAATACATTAAAAAGATAAAAGATTCTAGATCTATTTTAAATTTAGGAAATAATTTATAAATATATATTGGTATTACAATCTCTTTATCCTTTATTAAATTAGTCATATTATCGTATTTCATATTAGCTCCTAATTATTATAATTTAACATTATATATGATGATATCTCTGTTTTTGTGTTGTTTAATTCCTTTTTTAATAACTTATCCTCTAAATCATTGTAAATATCTCTAAAATAAGATCCAGGTTCTTTATTTAATATTATTTTTATATCTTCACTAGTTATATTTATATCTTTTCTAGAACTAATAGGTAAATTATCATAAGCTTCAGTTACTTTAACTTTATCTATTCCTTTGATATCAGCAGCTAACTGATTAACATATAATCCATATTTATATAAAGAAAAATTATCAATATCACCTTTTAATACTTCTCTAACGTTTTTAATTATATCTTTTTCACTCGTACTAAATACATAGCCTTTCTCAAAGTCAATAGAGGCCCATACAGCGAGCAAACATGAATTTACTGGTACATTATCAAGATTAGATATACCAAGCTCTACATCAAGCCCTAGCTCCTTTAAAAGGGTAATTCCATACTTGATGTTGGGACTAGCAAATATTTTATCTAATTCTTGCTTTTTTCTATCATAAGAAAGAGTTTTAACTTCATCTTTATATTCTTTAATCGCAGATTTTACTTCATCACTTAATTGAAAGTTTAAAGTAGTTGCAAAACGAACTGCTCTTAATATTCTAAGAGAATCTTGAGCAAATTTAAAATTAGGATCACCTACAGTATTAATAACTTTATTATCAATATCTTGTCTACCATTTAAAGGATCTAAAATATTCTTATTCTTATCAATACATAAAGTATTCATTAAAAAATCTCTTCTTCTTAAATCTTCTAATAAATCATTAATATATTCTATTTCAATAGGTTTTCTATTATTTATATATCTTATTTCTCTTCTAAAAGTAGTTATTTCAAATCTTTTATTTTTATAATAAAGAGTAACTGATCCATACTCCACCTTAGGTAAAGCAGAATCTTTAAATATACGCATTATATCTTTAGGAGTAGCATTTGTACATATATCTACATCTTTAGATTCAATACCTAAAATATGGTCTCTTACAAACCCTCCAACTATATAAGCTTTATATCCGTTTTTCTCAATCTCTTTAAGAATTTTAATAGATGCCTCTAACATTAAGATTCCTCTCTTTCTTAAGTAAATCCAAGTAATATTATTATAACATTTATTTAATATTTTTCTCAAAAAAAGAAGACGTTAGTCTTCTTTAATTTAAAATTACTTGTTAACTGTATCTTTTAAAGCTGTTCCAGGTTTAAAAGTAACTGCTTTTCTTGCAGCAATTTTAACCTTTTCACCAGTTTGAGGATTACGTCCTTCTCTAGCTTTTCTCTTAACTACGTTAAAAGTACCAAATCCTGCTACAGGAACTCTTTCACCTTTCTTTAAAGCTTTTGTGATTGCTTCGAATGCAGCATCTAAAGCACGAGTTGAATCAGCTTTAGTTAATCCAGTTTTTTCTGCTACTGCTTCTACTAAGTCAGATTTTTTCATTTATATTACCTCCAAATCTAAGCACAATTTATGCTTACAACACTAAATTAGCATATTTTACCTATAATATCAAGCCAAAACATTAAAAAATGGGCAAATTTACACACTTAAATGATATTTTAATAAAAAAACTAGTATATTGTACTAGTTTCTTAATACTTGTATGATTATAAGTCTTTTCCAACGTATTGTCCGTGATAATAATTTTGAATAAATTCTTGTACTTGTTCTAATGATGGTTGTTCATCATAATTATTATTTTGTTCCATTAACCATGCAGAAATATTAACATCGTTATAGGTTTCTCCTGAACACTTAAAGTCTCCAGTTACAGGATCTTGCCATACATATATTTTCTCATTATGAGGTCCGAAAGAGTCCTCATATGATGCATCATAATATCCTTCTAAGCTTTCAGCAGTTAAAGGGGGATTACTTTGTTGCTGTGCAGCATTTTGCTCTAATTTGTTATCAGCTGGTTGTTCAGAAGGTTGCTCAGCTTGCTGTTCGGATTGTTCATCTGAAGGAGATTCAGTTTCAACAGGATTAATAAGTATATTTTCTGGTGTAGGTTTATTAGAAGGATCTCCATCATATTCTTGATATGTAGAGGCATTTAATATTCTTTGAACTTCTTCAGCAGTCATATTTCCTTGAGATTCTCCATCAAAGAATACTTCATAAGTACCATCACCATTATCAATAGTAGTCATTGTATGACCATTATCGGAAACATACTCAGTTCTTCCTGATTTATCATCTCCAGAATTATCTCCGTCGCCTTTTTCTTCAGCAGGATTAGCATCTACATCAGCATCTAAATCAACATCTTCTACTATTTCTTCAGGTACTTTCTTTTCCTCAGCTGGTTGTTCTTCAGCTGGCACTTCCTCTTCAGTAGGAGTATTTTCTTCAGCAGGAGTTTCTTCCTCAGAAGTCTTTTCTTCTCCTTTGTCTTCTCCCTCTTCACTATCTTCACCATTATTGGAATCTGCAAGTTCAGTTTCTTCTTGAATATATAAACCATTTTCAAAGTATGTTTCTTTATCACTCTTAGAGAATCCATTATCTGTTAAGGCATCAACAAGATTCTTAACATCTGATTCTGATTGATTTTCATACCATGTTCCAACGCCATTTTCTAAAACATAAACATCATAAGTACCATCTTCTCTCTTATAAATAGAAACTTCTCCACCATCTTCAGAATAATAAGTACCTTGATATGGATCAGCTGAAGTATCTCCGCCAGAGGCAGCACCGGCAGCAGCAGCTTCAGCAGCCGCAGCAGCAGCTGCAGCTTCATCAGCAGATCTATTAGAACTAAATGTTATTCCACTAAGAACATTTAATAATCCATCACATTTTGATTTCTTACTATTTATTTCTGTTAATAAATAACCTACATTCTCATATTTAAGCTTTGAATTAGGATGTTCACTATTATATTCAGATAATGATTGACCATTAAGTTTGTCATTAACACTATTATTATGTGCTACCGCAGAGTCATAACAATTTAAAGCATATTCATATTCCGCCAAAGATGATATTAAACTATCTAATGTGCTAGTAAGATATTCCATACTTCCACCATTAACACTATTAACAACATCCTGACAAGTACCACATATAAATCCATCTGGACTTAAATATTTTCCAAAAGCACTTACTATAATATCTTCAGATCCAGTATTAACACTTAAACTACCTAAAGAATCTATTACTCCTTGTGCACTTGCAGATAACGAATCTTTAACACTATTACAAAAATTCAAAGCATTGCAAGCATTTTCATAAAACTCTTCAACATTATCTTTAGTTAAATTCATAATCATTCCCCTTTCTTATTAATAAGAAGAAACTACATTTTATAATTAGTAATCATATTATTAATAATATATTGAATTTCATAATTTGATTTTTCAACAAATAAATTCATAAATACATTAGTCTGATCTTTTCTAACTACAGCTACTACTTCATCAGCATACATAGTATTAGAAAGTAATTGACTAATATTTATATTCTTGTAGTTAGCAACACCCATAAATTCTCTTTCTAAGTTTGCTAATTTATTATTATCTATTCCTATTAATAAAGGATATTGTCCTGTATAAACTCTATTAAAGAATGTAAATAAATAATTATCATTAAACATATTATCAATACCAATTATATCTAAATAATATGGTACAAATCTTATATAGTAAGCAATATAATCATAATATCTATTATCTTTTAACAATAATTCACAAGATACTTTAAAGTAA
>JAEEGL012901529.1_pt1 | contig 20034 bp, 20 predicted proteins | sample 9134231 | NCBI WGS metagenome assembly JAEEGL01 (sample SAMN16246548, study PRJNA631951) | gut metagenome | biome: gut microbiome; feature: rumen; material: fiber-attached | host: Bos | place: Iran: Karaj | collected 2018-10
CGAGAACGGCAAGACGCAGCTGGCTCACACGCTGAACGGCAGCTCGCTTGCGCTCCCGCGCATTCTCGCCGCCGTCATCGAAGACTACCAGACGGCCGACGGTCACGTCGTCGTTCCTGAAGTCCTGCGCAAATACACCGGTTTCGATATCATCTGATGCCGGCGCAGCAACGAGTCATCCTGGGAATCGACCCCGGAACCAACATCCTTGGTTACGGGGTCATTCTCGTAGATAAAAAGAGCGTCCACTACGTCGATATGGGCGTGCTGGACCTGCGTAAGGAGAAGGACCACTTCATCAAGCTGAGCCGCATCTTCGAAGGGGTGGGGGCGCTGATGGAGCGCTATGCGCCGGACGACCTGGCTATTGAGGCGCCGTTCTACGGCAAGAACGTGCAGTCGATGTTGAAACTGGGACGGGCGCAGGGTGCGGCCATTGCCGCGGCGCTGCACCGCCAGATCCCCGTGTTCGAATATGCGCCGCGCAAGGTGAAGATGGCCATCACCGGCCGGGGCGACGCCTCCAAGGAACAGGTGAAGCTGCTGATGGAGAAGACGCTCCATACAGAGCTCGACAACAAGTTCCTGGACGCCTCCGATGCTCTGGCGATCGCCATGTGCCACTTCTACCAGCTCACCAGCCCGCTGACCGACACGAGCTCCTCGCGCAACTGGAAATCGTTCGTCGAGGCCCATCCCGGAAGGGTCAGCGGTGACGTCGGTACCGGGAAAAAAGGAAAATAGTTCGTTTTTTTTGGCTTTTGGGACTTTTGATTTAACTTTTATCCCAGTCAGTAGTCTAAAGAACGTTTTGTAAGATAATTAATAACGCATGAAATACAGATTTTTCAAGCTCGCAGCGATGCTGCTTCTTCTGGTGGCCGTGGCCGCCTCGGCACAGGCCCAGAACTACAACCTGAAAATCAAGCTGGTAGACAAGAGCAACGGCGAGCCGGTGGGCTTCGCCACCGTCTCGGTCACGCCCGACGGCAAGGACGCCGTGCTGAAGTTCACGCAGACCGATGCCGACGGAAAGGCAGAGGTCAAGGGCATACCGGCCGGTAAATACAAGGTGCAGGGCATCCTGCTGGGTTACAACAACTACGAGGAAGTCATCGTCGTCAACAAGGACGTCGACTTGGGTACGAAGGAGATGACCGTCGAGCGCAACTTCATCGAAGGCGCCGTGGTCTCCGATGTCGGCAACCCGATCATTGTCAAGAAAGATACCATCACCCACAACGTGACCCTCATCAAGTCGGGCGACAACGACGTGCTCGAGGACCTGCTCAAAAAGCTCCCGGGCGTGGAAGTCTCCTCTGACGGTACGATCACGGCCAACGGCAAGACCATCAACAAGATCAAGATCGGCGGCAAGCAGTTCTTCCTCGACGATCCCTCGATTGCCAGCAAGAACCTGCCGGCCAACATCATTGAGAGCATCAGCGTCATCGACGAGAAGTCCGAGCAGGCCCAGTTCACGGGTATCGACGACGGGGAAGAGGAGACTATCCTCGACCTGAACGTGAAGAAAGGCATGATGAACGGCTGGTTCGGCAACGTGATGGGCGGTGGCGGTTCGGACATTCTGGAGAAAGGCGCCAAGAACGACTTCCGTTACCAGGCAGCCGCGATGGTGGCCAACTTCTCCGAGAGCGCGCAGCTCGCCTTCATCGGCAACGCCAACAACACGAACAACCGTGGTTTCAACGATATGGCCGCCTCTTCGATGGGTAATATGCGTGGCGGCGGCGGTTTCCGCGGCGGTATGGGCGGCGGCGGATTTGGCCGCAACGGTATCTCCAGCTCGTATATGGCCGGCTTCAACGGCGGCTATACCTGGAAGAACAAGTCCGAGATTGTGGGCAATGCGATGTTCAACGGCAACGAGCGCTATGTCGAGGAGCGGACTGCCCGCCAGACCGTGAGCAAGGACGGCTCCATCACCAACTCCACCGACGACGGCAATACCATTACCAATACATATGGTGTCCGTGCCGGTGCACGCGCTGACTGGCGTATCTCCGAGCAGACGTCGATCCTCTTCGAGCCGAACTTCAACGTCGGCTGGGGCAATGTCCGCGATACGAGCAACTTCACGACCGCCCGCGACGGAATGAAGGTCAACGAGGGTAACAGCCTCTCGACCGGCGAGAACAACAGCCAGCGGGCCAACGGCCGCATCCTGTGGCGTCAGCGCCTCGGCAAGCCTGGCCGTACGCTCTCGCTGAACGCCCGCTACAGCCTGAGCAACGATGCGATGGAGGGCTTCAACAAATCCTTGACGCGTGTCTTCGACTATGTGGGACAGAGCCCCCTGAACGGTGACGATGTGTACTGGACCACTGACAACATCATTGATCAGAAGTACTATAGGAAGTCGCAGTCCCAGAGCATCAACGGCCGCCTGTCGTATACCGAGCCGCTGGGCAAGAACTTCTACATCGAAGCCAACTACATGTACAACTACAGCCGCAGCAAGTCGGTCAAGGATACGTACAACAAGGGCAATTCCGGCAACTACGACATGCATGACGACGAATACAGCAGCAACATCGTCAACACGGTCCATCGCCAGAACATCGGTATCAATCTCCGCAAGCAGGAGGAGAAATACAATCTCACCATCGGTGCCAGCCTGCAGCCGCAGAAGACGCACAACAAGCGGCTCGGCTCCACTCAGCTCGACACCACGCTCAAGGTGCTGAACTGGTCGCCGAACGCCCGCGTGGACATCAACTTCAGCGACTACCAGATGCTCCGCATTAACTACCGCGGCCAGAGCACGCAGCCCAGCCTCACGCAGATGATGCCGGTGCCCGACAACTCGAACCCGCAGCGCATGACGCTCGGCAACATGGGCCTGAACCCTTCGTTCTCGCACAATATGTTCGTGATGTACAACTCCACGAATACGAAGACGTACGCATCCTTCAATGCCAACATGAACGTTTCGTATCGGGTGCACAACATCGTCAACGCCAGCTGGGTCAGCGACGAGGGTGTCTCCTATACCGTCCCGATGAATAACGACCGGGGCGCATGGAGCGCAGGTACCTTCATCATGTTCAACTCGCCGATCGCCAAGAGCAAGTTCTCGATCATGTCGTTCACGAACGCGAACTTCTCGACCGGTACCTCGCTCGTGGGTGACAGCAGCATCGATCCGACGAACTCCGGATCGTACCTGAATCTCTTCAACTATACCCAGAATAACAACCGGACGGTTTCCGTGGGCGAGAACCTGCGCCTGGTCTTCCGCGACGATATCTTCGAGATTTCGGCCAGCGGTGGCACGCGGTATTCACAGACCTGGTATTCCATCAAGGAGAACAACAAGCCGGCGACCTGGACCAGCAACGTGCAGGGACAGTTCATCGCCAAGGTGCCGAATGTGATCAACGTCTCGACTGACGCGCGCTATACCTTCTATAATGGTTACAGCTCAGGCTACAACGATCCGACGCTCGTTTGGAACGCAGAGATCAGCAAGCAGCTGTTCAAGAACCAGTTTACGCTGGCGCTCAAGTGCTACGACATCTTGAACCAGTCGCGCAACACGTACCGCAGCACGCAGGGCAGCGAGATCGTGGATACGCAGAACAATACGCTCGGCCGCTACATCGTCCTGAGCCTGACCTATCGCTTCGGTACGTTCGGCGGACAGCGTGGCGGAATGCGCGGTCCCGGCGGTCCGGGTGGTCCCGGTGGTTTTGGCGGCCCTGGCGGATGGGGCGGTGGCCGCAGGTTCTAAAGGGAATCTTCCTCTTCGAGGACATTGGAACCCGCGTAGCGGCGCCACTTCTCGAGAAGGGCGGACATATCGGAAGGGATTTCGCTGTCGAGCGAGATCCCTTTTTTCGTGCGCGGGTGCACGAAGCCCAGCGTCTTGGCGTGCAGCGCCTGGCGCGGGCAGAGGGCGAAGCAGTTGTCTATGAACTGCTTGTACTTGGTGTAGAGCGTCCCCTTGAGGATGCGGTCGCCGCCGTAGCGGGCGTCGTTGAAGAGGGGATGCCCGATGTAGTTCATGTGGACGCGGATCTGGTGAGTGCGTCCGGTTTCGAGGCGGCATTCGACCAACGTGACGTAGCCGAAGCGCTCCAGCACGCGGAAATGCGTGACGGCGTGCTTGCCCTGCGTCTCGTCGGCGCAGACGCGGAAGCGGAGCCGGTCGTTCGGGTCGCGGCCGATGGGCGCGTCGATGGTGCCCTCGTCGTCGGCGATGTTGCCCCAGACGAGCGCCCAGTAGCGGCGCTCGATGGTGTGGTGGAAGAACTGCCGCGCCAGTTCGATCTGTGCGGCGTCCTCCTTGGCCACGACCAGCAGGCCGGACGTGTCCTTGTCGATGCGGTGGACGAGAAGGCCCATCCGTCCGTCCTCGGATTCCTCGCCCGGACGGCCCAGGTGGTACGCCAGCGCATTGACCAGCGTGCCGCTGTAGTTGCCGTGGCCGGGATGGACCACCATGCCGGCCGGCTTGTTGACCACCAGCAGGTCTTCATCCTCGTACACGATGTCGAGCGGGATGGGTTCGGGCTTGATCTCGATGCCGCGGCGGCGGTAGGGCATCATCAGCGTGATGACGTCGAGCGGCCGCACCTTGTAGTTGGACTTGACGACCTTGTCGTTCACGCGCACGTACTCGGCCTCGATGGCGAGTTGGACGCGGTGGCGCGAGGTGTCGCGCAGGTGGTCGGACAGGTATTTGTCGACGCGCAGCGGCGCCTGCCCGCTGTCGACGGTCAGGCGGAAATGCTCGAACATCTCCTGCTGTTCGTCTTCGGGCAGGAGGTCGTCTTTCAGGTCGTCTGCGAGGCCGTCGCTCATCGTGCGGCGATCTTGGCCTGGCTGACCGTCATTTTGAGGTGGATGGGCGTGCCCATCGGCGCAGAGCCTGCGCGGTAGGCGGGCGTCTGCTGATAGACCACGGCGTTGAGGGTATCCTGGTAGTTGTGGACGGTTTCGTCGTACGAAACCTTGCCCAGGTTCAGGGAGTTCTCGAAGATGTTGTCCTTGGCCACCGGAAGCGTGAATCCGATGAGGTAGGGGATATAGGTTTCGTTCTCGCCCGGTGCGAGGCCCAGCAGCAGGTCCACGGGGCTCTCGGCCTCCACGTCCCGGCCCGGCGCCACATACTGGCCGCCGATGAACTGGTCGAGCACGTTGTTGGTGGCCATGTCCTCGCGGTAGGTGAGCTTGCCGACCGTCAGTCCGGCGGCGAGGATCTCGGTCTTGGCCTGGCGGAGCGAATAGCCGATGAGGTTCGGCATCTTGACCGTCTTGGTCTGCGTCGAGTTGATGGTGAGATTGATGCAGCGACCTTTCTTGACCTGGCTGCCCGGGGCGGGATTCTGCGAGAACACGTGTCCCTTCTCGAAGCGTTTCACGAAGACCGAGTCGACGACCTCGGTGCGGATGTCATAGCGCTTGGCCACGATATTCGCATCGGCCACCGACAGGTCGGTGAAGTCGGGGACGGTGATGACCTTGTTGTGCCGTGTGATGAGTTTGAGGCTGACCTGCGCGGCGACAAGCAGCACCACGAAGAACAGCACAGCCAGCACGATGTTCCGGATGAGCCACTTTCCGACGGGTTTTTGATCCTTATCTACTTCCATAACCCTACAAAGATATAAAAAGTCAGGAAATAATCCTGTAAAAACTGTCACGTTCGACAGCGGACCATCCGGCGGCTGTTGCACGTTGCTGCAGTTCTTCAACTGTCAGGACGGGCCGCTGGTCGTCGGCGCCAGCCAGGCTGTAGATGCGGGTGGAGTCGTTGATGGTGCCGTCCAGGTCGTCGGCGCCCCAGTCCATCGCCTCGAAGGCCAGGTCCTTGCCCATCATCGGCCAGTAGGCCTTGATGTGCGGGATGTTGTCGAGCGCGAGGCGGGCGATGGCGAAGGTGCGGAGCACCTCTTCGCGTGAGATCTCGCCGAGGGCGGACAGCGCGTTGTCCTTGGACCTGAATTTGAGGGGGATAAAGGCGTTGAAACCGCCGGTCTCCTCCTGCAGTGCCCGCAGGGCGAGCAGGTGGTCGACGCGGTCTTCGCGGCTTTCCACGTGACCGAAGAGCATCGTGCAGTTGGTGGGGATGCCGAGCCGGTGGGCGGTGCGGTGGATGTCGAGCCAGCGCTTGCCCGTGCATTTGTCGGGGCAGACTTGCCGGCGGATGTGCGGCGCGAAGATCTCGGCGCCGCCGCCGGGCATCGTTTCGAGCCCGGCCTCCTTCAGCGCCGTAAGGCACTGTTCCGCGTCCATCCGGTTGTAGCGGCACATGTCGTCGATTTCGACGGCCGTGTAGGCTTTGACCGTCACGGGACGTTCCGGCGTGCCGTGCTGGCGGGCGAAGCCGCTGACGAGCGACACGATGTCGCGGTAATATTCGAATTTCTTGTCGGGATGCACGCTGCCGACGATGTGGATTTCAGTCATCCCGGGCTCGAACTTGGCTTCGCAGTAGGGAAGGATTTCGTCGAGCGACATGCTCCAGGCGCCGGGTTGCGACGCGTCGTCGCGGCGGTAGGAGCAGAAGCGGCAGCGGTGCGCGCAGATGTGGGAGGGCTCTATATGGAAATTGCGGTTGAACCAGATGTGGTCGCCGTTGAGCCGGCGGCGCACAAAAGAAGACGCCGCCTGCAGTTCGGGCAGGGGCGCCTCATATAACTCCAACAGTTCTTTCCGATTCGTTCTTACCAGAGGTCTTCGGAGGAAACGGTCAGTTTCTTGCGGCCGTGACGACGGCGTGCAGCAAGGACGCGACGTCCGTTGGGCGTGGACATTCTTTCACGGAAACCGTGTTTGTTGCGGCGCTTGCGCTGGGAAGGTTGAAATGTACGTTTCATTATACTTGGATATTTATTTGTCTATTTTTGGGAACGCAAAGATACGGCTTTTCCTTTAATTACCAAATTTTTATTGCGAGATTATCACAATCTTCTTTTCGGCAAACCAGGGATCGTCGAACCAGCGCGAAATCTCTGCCACATAGAACTTTCCCGGGTCGAGGCGCCAGCGCCGCGCGCACTGTTCAATTTCCTCGCTGAGGTCTCCGCCCTTGAGGTAGAAGACCGCGCCGCCGACCTTGTCCTTTACCCAGGGCCAGAAGGTGGTAAGATCGGTCACCGCCCGCGAGACGACGAAGTCGAACCGGCCCGGCAGGGCTTCCGCGCGGGCATTCACGCAAGTGACATTCTCGAGTCCGATACCGTCCGCGACGGCCTGCGCGACCTTGATCTTCTTGCCGATCGAGTCGCAGAGCGTGAACTTCGCCTCGGGGAACAGAACGGCCAGGGGAATGCCCGGGAAGCCGCCGCCCGTGCCCACATCGAGCACGGTGCTGCCGGCCGGGAAACGGGTGACCCGGGCGATGGCAAGCGAATGCAGCACGTGGTGGGTGAGCAGGTTGTCCATATCCTTGCGCGAGATGACGTTGATCCGGGCGTTCCACTCGCGGTAGAGCGATTCCATCGCCGCGAACTGCTCCAGCTGGCGTTCCATCAGCTCCGGGAACCATTTACTGAGCGTTTCCATCGGCGGGATTCCTTACAATTTTCTCAAGCATCTTCCGGGCGCGGTTGATGCGGGTCTTGACGGTGCCGAGGGGCAGCTGCAGCTCCGCTGCGATGTCCTCGTAGGCATAGTCGCGGATGAAGCGCAGTTCCGCCACGCGGCGGTAACATTCCGGCAGACCCTGGATGCCCCGGGTCAGGTTGTTGACGGCCTGGTCGATGATATACTCTTCCTCCGGCGTGGTGCCCGAGAGCACGTCGAGCGCCTCGTGCTCCGACGAGATGGGCACGGAGTTGATGGTGGCCTTGCTTCGGCGGATGTGGTCGATCGCCTCGTTCTGGGCGATATTGTAGAGCCATGTGGAGAAGGCGTACTGCGACTTGTATCGCGCGATGTTCATGAAGGCCTTCTCGAAGCTCCTCTGGCAGATGTCCTCGGCGTCTTCCACCACGGGAACGAACTTGAGCACGTGGGCCATCAGCGGGACGCGGTACTTCTCCAGCAGGAGAGTGAAAGCACTCTGGTCCTGCTGCAGGGCCAGTTCCACCAGGAGGCGGTCCTCGAGATTAGTGTGCTTCGCGCCAGTTTTTGCCATAGTTGCATTCGACAATGAGGGGGACGGCGAGCGTGCAGACGCCCTCCATCTCCTGTTTGACGATTTCCATTACGCGGTCGCGCTCCTGCGGTACCACGTCGAACACGAGTTCGTCGTGGACCTGAAGCACCATCTTGCTCTGCAGCCCTTCCTCCGCAAACCGCCGGTAGACGGCGATCATCGCCAGTTTGATGATGTCGGCTGCACCGCCCTGGATGGGGGCGTTGATGGCGTTGCGCTCGGCCAGGCCGCGCGCCGTGGGGTTCTTGCTGTTGATATCGGGCAGGAAACGCTTGCGGCCGAAGAGGGTCTCGACATAACCCTGTTCCCGGGCCTGGGCGATCACGCGGTCCATATAGGCCTTCACGCCGGGATAGCTGCGGAAGTATTCTTGGATGAACGTCCGCGCCTCGTTGCGGGGGATGCCCATCCGTTGCGCGAGGCCGAAGGCCGAAATGCCGTAGATGATGCCGAAATTGGCCACCTTGGCGTGCCGGCGCTGCTCCGCGGTTACCTCTTCGGGCTTGAGGTGGAAGATGCGGGCGGCGGTGGCGCGGTGGACGTCTGCGCCGTGCGCGAAGCCGGCCACCAGGTGCTCGTCGCCGCTGAGATGGGCCATGAGCCGGAGCTCGATCTGCGAGTAGTCGGCCGAGACGATCCAGCCTTCCGGATCGCTCGGGACGAAGGCCTCGCGGATCTTCATGCCCCGCTCGGTGCGGATGGGGATGTTCTGCAGGTTCGGCCGCACGCTGCTCAGCCGCCCGGTGGCGGTAAGCGCCTGGTTGAAAGTGGTGTGCACCTTGCCCGTGCGGGGATCCGCCATCGCGGGGAGCGGGTCGATATAGGTGGAAAGGAGTTTCTTGACGGCACGGAACTCGAGGATCTTGCCGATAATCGGATGGCTGTCTGCAATTTCGGTCAGGGTCTCCTCGTCCGTGGGATAGTTCTGGCGGGCGTTCTTCTTCACCCGTGGGTTGAGCGCCAGCTTCTCGTAGAGCACCACGCCGATCTGGCGGGGCGACGAGAGGTTGAGCGCGGGTTCGCCGGCCAGGTCGCGGGCTTCCTGCTCGATCTGGACGAGCTCCTTCGAGAGCAGCTGGCTGTAGGCGGCCAGCCGCTTCTTGTCGATCATCACGCCCGTGGCCTCCATGTCGGCCAGGATGCCGATCAGGGGCATCTCGATGCGGGTGTAGAGGTCCCAGAGGTGCTGTTCGTGCAGTTCCTGCTCCACCTTGGGGGCGAGGAGGCCGGCGGCGACGCACGCCTTGGCGCCGGCGTCGTCGCTCAGGTCGAAGAGCCGCATCTGGCCGTCGCTTTCCGATTCAGCCAGGTCGACGCCCAGGTATTGCAGCGCGAGCTGGTCGAGCTTGTGGCTGCGTTCGGGATTGAGCAGGTAGTGCATGATCTCCACGTCGTGCACCGGGCCTTGGCAGGCCGTGCTCTTGAGTCCGTGGCCCACCTTGATGATGGCTTCGTCGGCGAGCAGGGGAGCGGCTTCACGCAGGGAGGCCGCGCACCAGCGTTCGCCGCAGGCGAGCTGCACGCCGCGCTCGTCGAAACGGACGGAAACCCGTCCGTCCCGGCGGGCCTGCGACAGGATGTCGGCTGGCTGCACCTGGGTGCAGGCAAGGGATTTGCGTTGCGGCGCATTCCCGGCAGGTAGGGTCGGGACCAGTCGGCGCAGGGAATTGAATTCGTAGTGGTCGAACAGCGCATGCACACGGGCGGCGTCGGGCTGCCCGATGCGGAGCTGCTCCTCGGTGACGTCGATGTCCACGTCGTCCTTCACCGTGACCAGGACTTTGCTGAGTCCCAGATAGGGGAGAGCTTCGCGGAAGGCGGCCTGCTGCCGGGCGGGCAGTTCATCGAGGTGGGCCTCGATGCCCTCTACGCTGCCGTAGCGGGCCACGAGCTTGCGGGCACCCACTTCGCCGATGCCCGCCACGCCTTTCACGTTGTCGGCCGCGTCGCCCCAGATGGCCAGGATGTCAATCACCTGGCGCGGGTCGTCGATGCCATAGTGGGCGCAGATGTCCTCGGCCGAGAGCACTTCGTTCTCACTGCTGCCTTTGCCGGGACGGTACTGGTAGATGTGTTCGCCCACCAGCTGTCCGAGGTCCTTGTCGGGCGTCACCATATAGACGTCACAGTCCGCGCCCGCGAAGCGGCGGGCGACGGTCCCGATGACGTCGTCGGCCTCGAAGCCCGGCTTCATCAGCACGGGGATGTCGAGGGCGGCCACGATCTCGGTGAGTGGATCTAAGGCTGCCTTGACCAGCTCGGGCGTAGCGGCGCGGGTGGCCTTGTATTCGGGGTACATCTCGTGCCGGAAGGTCTTGGCCGGCGGGTCGAACATCACGGCCAGGTGCGAGGGGTGCTCCCGGTCGATGAGTTCCAGCAGGTATTTGGTGAAGCCGAAGAGGATGGACGTATCCTCGCCCTTCGTGTTGATCATGGGCCGCCGCAGGAATGCATAGTACATCCTGAAAATCAATGCGTGGCCGTCGATCAGGTAAAGGCTGTTCATATCTTGCAAATATAATGATTTTCCGAGGATTTTAACATTTTTCTCATTTGCTTGAAAAAAAGTAGTTTTTTTATGGTTTTTGCTTTAAAATCGTTATATTTGCAATACGACTCTAACAATAATCGAAATCACTATGGATATCACCCCCCTTCTTTCGAACAATGCGCTCAGCATGCGTCGCTCCCAGATTCGCGACCTGCTCAGCGTGGCTACCCGTCCCGAGATCATTTCCTTTGCCGGCGGCTTCCCTAATCCTGAAACCTTCCCCCTTGAAGAACTCAAGACCATCATGCAGGAAGTGCTCGACACGGAAGGAAACGCCGCCCTCCAGTACGGTTCGACGGAAGGCGTCAAGTCGCTCCGTGAGGAAATCTCCAAACTCTACAAACGGGAAGAGGGTCTCGACGTCCCCGTGAAGAACATAATGATCACCACCGCTTCGCAGCAGGCACTCGACCTCGTGTCCCGCGTCTTCATCAATCCGGGCGACGTGGTGGTCTGCGGCCTGCCGTCCTACCTGGGCGCGCTCCAGGCCTTCTGGTCCTACCAGGGCAAGCCGTATGGCCTGCGCCACAACCTGGGCCTTGACGAAGCCTGCAACGTCCTCTGCGCCACGGGCAAGAAGCCGAAGTTCCTCTATTCGATCCCGGACTTCCAGAACCCTTCGGGCGAGACGATGACCCTCGAGGAGCGCCAGTACGCCATAGAGGTCGCACAGAAATACGACCTGCTCATCGTCGAGGATACGCCGTACAAGAATATCCGTTTCTCCGGCGAGGGCCTGCCGTCCATGTACTCGATGGACCCCGAGCGCGTGGTCATGCTCGGCACCTTCTCCAAGACCTTCGTCCCGGGCTTCCGCCTGGGCTGGGTGGTCGCTCCCGAAAACGTGATCGACCGTCTCATCGTGGCCAAGCAGTCGGCCGACCTCTGCACGCCGGCCTTCTCGCAGCTGGTGGCGGCCCGCTACCTGGCTTCGGGCTCCTACGACAAGAACCTGAAGAAGACCTGCGCCCTGTACAAGCGCAAGAAAGACCTGATGATCAAGTCGTTCGAAGAATATATGCCCGAAGGCGTCAAATGGACCAACCCCGACGGCGGCCTGTTCCTCTTCCTGAAACTTCCGAAGCAGTACGACACCCGCGAACTCTTCGACCTGGCCATCAAGGAAAATGTGGCGTTTGTCACCGGCGAAGCCTTCCACTGCGACGGTTCCGGCAAGCACACCATGCGCCTGAACTTCTCCTTCGCCACCGACGAAAAGATCGTCGAAGGCGTCCAGCGCCTCGCCAACGCCATCCGACAACTATACGCGAAACACAGCTAACAAAAAAAGCGGCGTAAGCCGCTTTTTTTGTACGGAAGGAGGGACTCGAACCCTCACGCCTTTCGGCACCAGATCCTAAGTCTGGCTTGTCTACCAATTCCAACACTCCCGCAGGATTCCTTCCGCAAAGATAGGAATTTATTTCTTGTCGTCCATGGCCAGGCGCACGCCGGCGGCGCAGAACAGCGACTGGGCAACCATGTAGGTCGACATGATGTAAAAGCCGAGTTTGTCAAACGGAATTTCCGTAAAGGTCCTGACAGCGATCATGCCGTCCGAGACGAGGAACAGGAGGGCGCCGGCCAGGATCATCCACCACGTCTTGCGGGAAGGCGCCGTACCGCGGCAGATGCCGCAGACGCCACAGAACGAGAGGGTCAGCAGCACCAGGCCGTATATCGTCATCGGAGCGAGCATGACGCCCTTGATGCCAATGACCAGTACCAGCGTCACCATGACGGCAACCATCACCACGATGCCCAGGATCCACTTTGCGGGCGAAAGCCCCTTCAGGGAGCGGCTGAACAGGCGCAGGTAGCAGATGTGGCCCAGCAGGAACATGCCGAGGCCCGATCCGAACCACACGATACTGCCCCGTCCCATCAGCAGTGAGTCGCCGGCCCAGCCCAGCAGCTGCGCCAGCACCAGGATGCCGGCGGTCCGCACGTTGAATTCGCGCGGAGCGAGGTAGGCCATGCCCGTGAGGGCGAGGAGGGGCATAATGGCACCTTTAACATAATACTCCACGGTCTCGTTGGCGATGATGCAGCCGTAGAGATTGACGGAGCAGGCAATCAGGAAGAAGATGGCGGGAATGATCCAGAGTCGGGAATTCTTCATGGCAGTGTTATTTTTTCAATACGAGCAGCGCCCAGTCTTCGCGGCTGCGGCGCGATACCTCGGACAGGCCGAGCGAAGCGGCCTTTTCGAGCAGCATCGGGATATCGGCGGTATAGAAACCGCTGAGGAAGATGTGTCCGCCCTGCGGTTTGAGGGCGCGGACGTAGGAGGCCATATCGGCCAGCAGGATGTTGCGGTTGATGTTGGCCAGGATGAAGTCGTACTGGCCGCGGATCAGCACGGAAGCGTCGCCGCAGACGGTGACCAGCTTGTGCGGAACACGGTTGCGGCGGGCGTTGGCCACCGTGGAACGGCAGCAGCGCGGATCGATGTCGACGGCGTGCACCGGGACCGCGGCGCCCAGCTTGGCCGCCGTGATGGCCAGGATGCCGGTGCCGCAGCCCATGTCGAGGACAGCTTTTCCTTTCAGGGCTTTGCGCGATTCCAGCAGCTGCTCGACCATCATCGTGGTCGTCTGGTGGTGTCCGCTGCCGAAGCTCATCTGCGGGTCGATGACGATGTTGTAGCGCGTGCGCGGCAGGTCCTTGTGGTAGGTGGCCCTCACCGTCACCTCACCGCCCACGACAACCGGCTCGAAGTCGCTCTCCCAGGCCGCATTCCAGTTCTGTTCCTTCACCAGCTCCACGGTGTGCGAAAGCCGGAACTCGGCGCCATCGAAGGCGCTCAGCATCGTTTTCAGGTTCGGCTCGGAGAACTGGTCCGCAGGGATGAAGGCGTTCAGCAGGGGTTCTTCGACGGTAAAACTGTCGAAGCCGAGATCGGTGATCTCGGCTTCCACAATTTCCGCCCGCTCTTCACTGAACGGTTCAATCTTGATATGGACGGCAATGTAATCCATTACCAGGCCTTTGCGATGGCGATGAAATCTTCGGCCTTCAGGGAAGCGCCGCCGATCAGGCCGCCGTCGATGTCAGGGCAGGAGGAGAGTTTCTTCGCGTTGGAAGGCTTGCAGCTGCCGCCGTAGAGGATGGAGGTTTCATCCGCGATCTCCTCGCCGAAATGAGCTGCCAGGGTCTTGCGGATGTACGAGTGCATCTCCTGTGCCTGCTCGTCGGTAGCGGTGACGCCGGTGCCGATGGCCCAGACGGGCTCGTAGGCGACGATGACGTTCTTCATCTGCTGGGGCTCCAGGCCGAAGAGGACTTCGGAGATCTGTGCGGCGACCACGTCGAAGTGGTTGCCTTCGTTGCGTTCCTCGAGTTTTTCACCGACGCAGAAGATCACCTTCAGGCCGTTCTCAAAAGCCAGCGCCATCTTTTTGACGAGCTTCTCGGAGGTCTCGCCGTAGTATTCGCGGCGCTCGGAGTGGCCGAGGATGGTGTAGGTGCAGCCGACGCTCTTCAGCATGGCAGCGGAGACTTCGCCGGTAAAGGCGCCTTTCGGCTGGTCGGCGCAGTTCTGTGCGGAGACAGCGACGGGCGTGCCCTTGAGCATCTGGGCGATGATGGCCAGGTGGGTGAACGGCGGAGCTACGATGAGCGAGACGCCTTTCGATATGTCATTGATTTGTTCGGTGATGCCTTTGGCGAGTTCGACTCCTTCGGCAAGGGTGGTGTTCATTTTCCAGTTGCCGGCAACGATTTTCTTTCTCATTATGTTATGCTTTATAGTTTGTTCCCTTGTAATCCGCAAAGTTAAAAAATAATATTATTTTTGCGGCACAAATTTAAACAACGGGATGAGTCTTCACTTCAGTTTCAAGGAAATAGTCAGCGCGTTCATCGTGCTTTTCGCCATCATCGATATCACGGGCTCGCTGCCGATCATCATCGATCTGCGCAGCAAGGGCGCGAAGATCGGTCCGCTGAAGGTGTCGCTGATTTCGTTCATCATCCTGGTCGCCTTCCTGTTTGCCGGCGAGGGCCTTCTCTCCCTTTTCGGCGTGGAGATCAATTCCTTCGCAGTGGCCGGCGCCATCATCATCTTCATTTACGGCATGGAGATGACGCTGGGCCGGGAGATCATCAAGAACGACGGCCCGGCTTCCGCGGCCAACGTAGTGCCCATCATTTTCCCGCTGATCGCAGGGGCGGGCGTGCTGACGACCCTGATTTCGATGCGGGCGGAGTATTCGATGGAGAACATCATCGTGGCCATTGCGCTCAATATGGTGGTCGTGTTCTTCGTGCTCAAATACGTCGACTGGGTCGAGCAGAAGCTCGGCCCGACCGTCATATACATCCTTCGCAAAATCTTCGGCATCATCCTGATTGCGATGGCCGTGAAACTCTTCACGACCAACCTCGCTTCGATGATCTAATTGCCCCGTTTTTCCTTTCTTTTTCTATCTTTGTAAGACAAAATAGTCGACAAAGATGAATACTGTGCTTATTACCGGCGCAACGAGCGGAATCGGCGCCGCTTGCGCCCGCAAGTTCGCGGGGGCGGGTTACTGCGTGATCCTTACCGGCCGTCGTGCCAATGTGCTGGCCTCGATGGCCGGGGAACTGGAAAAGGAATACGGCGTGCAGGTGCTGACGCTCTGCTTCGACGTCCGTGACCGCGAAGCGGCGAAACGGGCGGTCGATTCGCTGCCAGCCGCCTGGCGCGACATCGACGTGCTGATCAACAATGCCGGTCTGGCCCTCGGCCTGGAGCCCGAATATGCGGGCGACCCCACCGACTGGGAGACGATGATCGATACCAACATCAAGGGCCTGCTTTATATGACGCGACTCATCGTACCGGGAATGGTGGAACGGCTGAAAGGCCACGTCATCAACATCGGCTCGGTGGCAGGTGATGCCGTCTATGCGGGTGGAGCCGTATATTGCGCTACCAAGGCTGCGGTGAAGAGCCTTACCGACGGCCTCCGCATCGACGTGATGCATACGCCGGTCCGTGTCACGAACCTCAAGCCGGGCCTCGTGGAAACGAATTTCAGCAACGTCCGCTTCCGCGGCGATACCGAGCGGGCTTCGAATGTCTATAAAGGAATAGAGCCCCTCACCGGCGATGACATTGCCGACGTGGCGCTCTATGCCGCCCAGGCTCCTGCCCATGTGCAGATTGCCGAGGTCCTGATCCTGGCTACCCACCAGGCCAGCGGCAGCATGATGTGCCGCCAGTAAGTACTAACGCTCGAAATCGATCTTCGAGCCGCGGCTCTGTTCGCCCGACATTTTGGCGCCCTGGTTGCGGACGCGGAGCGTCGAAGCGCCGCTCAGTTCGTAGACCAGCGATTCCGTGACGGTCAACCGGCACTTGGAAGCTCCGGAGAGCTCCACCTCGGCATTGGCGATGTCGCCGGTTCCCTCAAATTTGGTCGCACCCGACTGGTTGATCTTCATGGTGCCGGTCTTGCCCTCGCGGTTCAGTTTCGACGAGCCGCTCAGTTCAATGTTGGTTACCAGGACGTCGCCGCTGATCTTCGCGTTGGAAGCGCCCGAGAGGTCAATGTTCATCTTGCCCGAATTGCCGTCCAGGTTGAGTTTGGAGGCGCCGGAGAGGTCGATGTTCGCCAGGTTGAAATCGGCCGTAATGTCCGCCTTGGAGGCGCCGGAGAGGTCGATGTCGAGGGTGCTGTTGCCCGAGACAACCAGCGATTCGACGGCGCTGGCGCCGCTCAGTTCTACGTAGAAGCTGTCATCCTTGAGCACCTGCGAGCCATTGGCGATCATCTTCGCTGCGCCCGACAGGTTAAGGGTGAGGAGTCTCGGAGCCGTGATTGTGGCCTGGAGCGGGGAAGTGAGGTCTTCCAGTTTGCGCTGCACGTCGCGCGGCAACTTTTCCAGGCCGATGCGGACTTTGTTGCCGAGGCACGTGACCTTCAGGTACGGCTTGATGAAGTCAGGTACGGTGACGTCGACCGAATACTCATCTGCGAAGGTGAAATCGACATGGAAGGTGTTCGTGATGACCAGCCCCGTGAAATCGGCGTAGTCGTAGTGCTGCGAATACGGGGTGAAGGATTTCTTGGCGTTTGCTTCGCCGGCCCAGGCGAAGGAAGCCGTGGCCATGACGGCCAGGAAAAGGGTGATGAGCTTTTTCATGATGTTCGTATTTAAAAAATTAATTATTCCATTTGTCTTTCATTTGTGCTGCTCCGTCCAGGAGTTCTCCGTAATACTCCTTGAGGATGCGCATCTTCTCGCGGTCCGGCATCTCTTCCGGCAGCTGGTCGAAGAGCGGAATCGCCTCGTCGGTCAAGGACGTGAACGCCTCCTGCCATTCTTCCGTTCCGGCGGGGAATTGTTCATAGTACGAACCTACCTGGTCGAGATAAGCGCAGTAGACGGCCTCCGGTGTGCGGGCTCCCGTGAAGCGCCTACTCCCGACGGGGAGAGCGAGGAGGAGGCAGAGGCAGGCTGCGGCCGCGACGGCCGACCAGCGCACGATGGTGCGGCGTTGCTGCCGGCGCCCGGTGGCTGCATCTAGTTTCTCGAGAAAGCGGGCTTCGTGTCCCTCGGGGAGGTCGTACAGGTCAAATTTCGTTTCCATCTTCTTGTAAAAGGCTGATGAGTTTCTGTTTTCCGCGCAGGAAATGCGAGCGCAGGGTATTTTGCTTGATGCCCGTGTAACGGGCGATTTCGTCGTAGTCCAGGCCTTCGGCAAGGACGAGGGTCACCACGAGGCGGTAGGGGTCGGGGAGCTGCCGCATGGCGGCCAGGACCCGGGCGGCCGAGGCTTCGGCCGGAATCTCGCCCTCGTTGCTGCGGCTGTCTTCCGCCTCGCGGGCATATTCCTCGAGGAACAGCGCCTCGCGCCGGTTCCGGCGCAGCCGGTCGATCGAGGCCCTGATGCAGGTGCGGGCCAGCCAGGCCGACACCTGGGCGTCCTGCATCGGACGCCAGGGCATCGTCACGAACTTGAGAATCGTGTCCTGCACGATTTCCTCGGCGTCTTCGGGGCTGAGGACGATCCGCAGGCTCATGTTGTAGAGCCGGCGGCTGTGTGCCTGGTAAAACGATGTGATCTCCGTTCGTGTCATTCTGCCTATAAAACGATCGAAAAAACGCGTTGTTGCAAAATCCGTCCCCAAAATTACATTTTTTGTCTATCTTTGCCGCCGAGTAGCGGGAAGCCCCGCTGCAAGTGTGCTTGGTACCACTATAAAAACAAGAAGAAATGTCTGAAAACAAACTTTACGGACAGCAAGGACTGTCCGCTCTTTTCGTCGGCCTGGCTACGACCTTCTGTGTCTGCCTTGTCGCTTCCAATATCTTCGTTCCACGCCTCTGGCAGGTAGGCCGGCTGCCGCTGCAGTTGTCCGGTGCCGTGATCATCTTTCCGATCTCGTACATCATCAACGACTTGCTGACCGAAGTGTACGGCTATCGCCGGGCGATGCTCGTCATTTGGCTGGGCTTTGCGCTGAGCGCCTTCATTGCGATCATCGGACACCTCGTGGCATTGCTTCCCGCACCGCTGTCTCCCGAGAGCCAGTCGGTGGCCGATAGTTTTGACAGCCTTTTCCGGATGGTCCCGCGTGTCATGGTTTCTTCGCTGATGGCGTTCATCCTGGGCTCGCATCTCAATGCGTGGGTGATGTCGCGCATGAAGGTGGCCCAGAAGGGCCGTGGTTTCGGCTGGAGGGCCATCGTTTCGTCGCTCGCCGGAGAACTGGGCGATTCCCTGATCTTCTATCCGCTGGCCTTCGGCGGCATCCTTCCCGTTCAGGATATCCTGGGCCTCATTGCCACGCAGGTGACCGTCAAGACACTCTACGAGGTCCTCATCCTGCCCGTCACGTCGCGACTGGCACGTGCGCTGAAAAAGAAAGAAAGCCTGGATACCTTTGACTATAATATTTCGTATAACCCCTTCAAATTGAAAGTATAATGGAAAACAATAGAAAACAGGAAGGCCTCAAGTCACTTGGCCACGATTCCGCCATTCCTTCGGGATATGCGCCCGAGGTGCTGGAGACCTTCAACAACATGCATCCCGACCACGACTACTGGGTCCGCTTCAACTGCGCCGAATTTACCACGATCTGCCCGATTACCGGCCAGCCCGACTTCGCGGATATCCGCATCTCCTACATCCCCGACATCAGGATGGTGGAGAGCAAGTCGCTGAAACTCTATCTGTTCGGATTCCGGAACTGCGGCAATTTCCATGAGGACTGCATCAACACCATCATGAAGGACCTCGTCCGGTTGATGGATCCCAAGTACATCGAGGTGACCGGCATTTTCGTGCCGCGCGGAGGCATCTCCATCTACCCGTACGCGAACTACGGCCGCCCTGGCACCCGCTATGAAAAACTGGCTGAGCAGCGCTTCGCCACGCACGAATGATTTGCGCTTGACGCAAGTTTTTTGTAAAATTGCATTTTGTAGAGAAAACACTTGTATATGAAACGGATTATTTCGCTCTTCCTCACCCTTGCGCTCGGCGCAGCGATGGTCTCCAGTTGTGAATGGTTTGTCGATCCCAACAAGGACAAGACGATCCCGGAAGGCGTCCTTTTCTTCACGAATGCCAACCTGGTGTTCTATTTCGTGGACGCGGAGGGCAACGACCTGGTCGATATCTTAGACAACGAGACCTTCCCGGTGGTGTATCCCGACAAGGTGTCCGGCAGTTTCCTGCGCGAGGCTGTCACGAATCCGGAAGCTGCCACGGTGGGAAGCCATGTATACAAGGTTTATACAAGCGGCCACAACTGGTTGTACGAAGATGAGACGGAGCGCCGTCCCGCTTTCGGTACGCACATGTGGGGACGCACCGTGGAGACGACCTTCACGGAATATGTCTACATCGCCGGAGCTGTGGATTCGATGACCATTGACTATAAGTATGTGACCGACAGCGCCGACGCCCGCGTCGTAGGCGGCGGCTGGGCTGTCGACATCGAGTCGGTCCGCTACAACGGGGTCGAGGTCTTCCTCGGCAACGAAAACGGGAAGGTCTTCATTGAAAAACCTTCCCGTAACGAAACCGTCGTCAAACTCGGACGGCGGTAGGATTTCGGCTGCCTAGACCTCCACGACGGCGTTCATGCCGACCGTGATGGCTTCCTCGTTCATCGGAATGAGGTTGTGGCGGCGCGGCGGCAGCGATTTCTTCAGTCCCTTGAGGACGTTTTCCATCGTAACCACCGGTTTCATCTTCAGGTAAGCGCCGAGGACCACCATGTTGTAGGCCTTGGCGTTTCCCAGTTTAGCGGCTTCCTCCACGGCGTCGATGCGGCAGATCTTGATGTCTTTCCGCTCGGGATGACGGGTGATGCCGTTCGTGTCGTAGATGAGCAGTCCGCCCGGTTTC